>Ga0209575_10000020_pt1 | contig 271666 bp, 230 predicted proteins | sample Medcelwee11metaG_FD_187172 | JGI IMG/M metagenome (GOLD analysis project Ga0209575, IMG submission 187172) | Freshwater pond sediment microbial communities from the University of Edinburgh, under environmental carbon perturbations - Medium... | ecosystem: Environmental > Aquatic > Freshwater... | reverse complement strand
TTCGCTTCGGTTCCCGCCATTCCGTTTTCCGGACCAACTGGCAATTGGCGAAATTTATCCGGGTCGTTTTAATTTCAACGTATCTGTCTCCAACGTATTTTCGATCTGTTCCCCGTGTTCGCGCCCTCCCCCCCCTCCCCAATGTTCGTGAGTTTCACCACCGTTTCGCTTTCAGTTTTGTTGGCCGACTGGGAGACACTGAGATGCCGATGGCAATGACCGCAGTCGTCAACAACACCACCGTGCCGACGGAGATCCCGGCGATGATCGCGACGACCCCGGGTATTGTCCCGACGCACTCCGCGGTCGGCAGCAGCGAATGCTCGCACGTGCCGGCAGCCGTGCAAATGTCGCCGGTGCACGCATTGCCGTCGTTGCACGCGCGGGTGGGCATCCACGAACACTGCGAGAGCCCGTTGCATGCCACCGTAGCGAGGTCTGCACACGCCGGCGGCGTGATGCTGCATGCGGTGGTATTGGGGAGGGTGCACGTACCGTCGCGGTAGCACGTGGCCATGCCGCATGCGGGATCCGGCGTGCAGCCGCATCCGGCGGATGGATTCGATGTGGCGGTCAACGTCGTAACGACGCACGCTCCGGTCCGACAACTTCCGATGGCATGTCTGGAGCAATCCATCGCCGCAATCTCGCTAGCCGAAGGGATGCACGGCGAACCGTCGCTCATCACGCTCGGCACGCACCGCCCGGTCGACACGGAACAGCGCTCGACCACGCAGCCATCCGCGGCCGGCCTGCAGTCGGAATCGGTCGCACATCCGGACACTATCGGCACGCACGCGCCCGCGACGCACGCGTCTCCATCTGTACAACGCGGACTGTCCAACTTGTCGGTCACCACCGCGCAGTCCCCGGAAGCCGTGCAGAAGCTGGCCTGGGTCTCGCCGTCGGACGGAAATAGGCTCGTGTTGAGCATCCCGCATTCGTCCGTCTGCCGTCCCGAACATGGCGTGCCGACGTCCGCGAGGCCGATGACGCAGCTTCCGTTGTACAGGCACTGCCAACGTCTGCACGTACCGGCGACCACGGCGTTGCCACCGTGACGGTTCGCGGCGTACTCGACGCACTCGGTGTCGTTCCGGCACGGGGGCTCCAGTCTGCAGTCGGCATTGGGTACGCACGACCCGAGCCCGTTGCACAGACCAGCCACTCCCCCGGCCGAACACGCCGACCCCACGGCCAGACTCGCAAATACGCAGCCAATATCCGCGCAGAGTGGTTGTATGCACTCGTTGTCTCCATTGAACAGCACCGTGCAGTCCGCGTGTACGACGCATGCGGTGTACACGTACGGCACGCACATCCCGCCCGTACACGTACCGTTATGCACACCGTATTCGCAGACAGTCCCGTCGGGTGCGGCCACCAGAATGCAGTCACCTACCGGCGTGCACTCGGCTGCCGCGCAGACGTTTCCGGTTAGCGGGATCACCGCCGCGCAGTCGGACGCCGTTGCGCACACCGGCGTGGCCACGCACGTGCCGGCGCCGTCGCACTGACCATTCTTCGGGCCGGTGACGCACGGTGTGCCGGATGATGCGGCGGCGACGAGGCACGATCCGTTGACGCAGCGCGTCACGACGCACCGTTCCGCCGTCATGTAATACTGCGCGCATTGCGAATCGTTGGCGCACGGTCCGTGCGGGCACGAGACGGCGCATTTTCCGCGTACGCATGTGCCGTTAACGCCCGCGAGATCGGTGCACACAATGCCGTCCGTCGCCGTTATTGTGACACACCGGCCGAGCGAACACGACGTACGGACGCACGTGCAGTTCGCGTCGATCCGGTTCGCACAGTCGGCGGTGTCCACGCACTCTGGCGCGTCCACGCACGGCTCGGGTACGCACGTCGCGTTGTTGCACGTTCCGGTGATGTTGCCCGTGATGACGCATGGGGTGCCGGGCGCCGCGATTGTCATCACGCACGTGTGCGACGCGCATATCATATGCGCACACGGTATCGGGATCGTCGATCGCGCGTCGCAATCCGCGTCCACGTCACAGTCCTCACAGTCGGCACAGGGGGGCGGGCTGCACTCGCCGACCGCGGTGCACGTGCCCGTGCGATTCCCGATGCTGCATAGCGTCCCGGTCGATGCTGGCAACGCGAGGCACGTTCCGTTCGTACACGCGGCGATCGTGCAATTGTTAGATATCTGGATGCGCGAACCGCAGTCGTCGACGGCGATGCAATCGACGCACGATCCGCTGGAATCGCACACGCCATCCATGCCGATGCCCGCCGAGCACGGCGTGCCGATCGGTCTGTACGACGGACGGCACGCGCCACCAGCACACACCGGCACGATGCACGTGGTGTTCATGGGGATCCCGGATTGACAATCCTCGTCGTCGAGGCAGTCCATGCATCCCCCGAGGCCATCGCAGCGCCCCACCATGGCGACGCCAGAAGCGCACGGCGTGCCGAGCAGCACGGCGGCCACTCGGCATGCGCCGAATTGGCACACCGGAACGACGCATGTCGAGTTGATCCGGATCTCCGCCACACAGTCCGAGTCGTCGATGCAGTCCTGGCAGTTTCCGACACTGTCGCAGTACCCGGTGTACACGCCCGCCGTACACGCGACGCCCGGCGCCAGATACCGCGGACCGCACGCGTTGTTGATGCACGACGGCACGATGCAGGACGAACTCATTGGGTACATCGTGCCGCACTGATTGTCCGTCAGGCACCCCACGCAACTACCGCGCACGCAGTACCCCACATAGTTGCCAGCAGTGCACGACGTGTTATCGGCCCGGATCCCGACCACACACGCGTTGTTCACGCACTTCCCGTACGTGCACGTGTCGTTCGACGCCGCGACCCGGGCGGTGCAATTCGCGTCGACGGTGCACTCAGCCACGTACGTGTACTTGACGGTCGACGTCGGCGCGATGTTTACCCCGAGATAGCGCACGTTCACCGTCACCGGACCGGCCGACGCAGCCGGGGTGAGGCAACGGACGGTGCCGGCGACGTAGCTGGCGTCCACCACAGTGGAACCGAAAACGCACGCCAGCGATGGCGCATCCCACAAGGTCACGCTGACCGTGATGACGACGGCGGATCCCCCGGCCGCCGTGCCGTACGTCGGTGCGATCGTGCCGATCGTCGGAACGGTGCCGGTGCATCGGTTGGCCAAGCCGCCGGCGCATATCGACGCGGCGGCGGCGGCCTTTAGTTGACACGTCTGGCCGTAGTGGTACCACGTGCAATAGTACGTGTCGGTCAGACAACTGGTGGCGGTGCCTCCGGTGCACGCTGCCACCCGCACGGAAGCCATGCTGGTGACCGAAACATCGCCGCAGAACACAAGCGCGAATCCCACCACCGGGAAGGTCTCGATCCGGACGAGTCTGTTTGGCACGTCCTCCGGAGCGGTGCGACCGCAAACCCCGTCGGCTATCCTGGACGAGTGCACCCTGGAGAACGTGGACAACGGTGCGCGCGTCATGCTGCCGTCGTGATGCGCTTCGTATACCATCTGTCCGGGTGCGTCGATCTCGATGGCGCGTATCATCGCACCTTCGTACCAATTCGCGACGTCGTCGACGACCGGTTCGGTCATCTTCGACGGTACGCCGTCGATCTTGACGAAATTGGCATCGTAGTCGTACGTCGGGGCACCGTCGATGGTTCCACCGGCTCCCATGACCAGCGCCAGGCTGTCCTCGCTCTGCACCGACAACCGCACGACGTCCTGCACGATCTTGAACGCATCTGTGACGGCCTCGTCGATGGACCGGTAGAGGTTGAAGGTGATGGTTCTGGTCGGCGTCGAGAATGCGTAGCCAATGCCATCATCCGAGAGTTGGCTGTACACCGGGTTTGCAGCCGACCACACGTCGCCGAGCGTTTCCGTGTATAGAATGGGCGAGCAATGCGTCCCGAGGGCATGCGACAGCTCTTCCACCGATCGGGGCATGTCCCCGCCGAGGAATCGGCAGACTATGATCTGGTCACCCTCTATTTTTTGGATGCGGAACAGCATCGCATTCCCGCCGTACAGCGGATTGTGTGCGCACGCATCGAGCTTCCACTGCGAATCGCCCAACGCACTGCCGACCGATATCTCCACCCCACCTCCGGCAAGTGTTTCCGTGTATTGCAGCATGTCCCGTCTGCAGATCCACGTGGCCTCCGAACGATCACCCGCCAGAATGCCGGTCAATTGCGTGTGATCCGCACCCGAGTAGTGCGATGCCGTGCCAATGCTCGTGAAGAACCCGGCGCTGGTCAGCCGACCGTATACATGGAAACATTCCGAGTGATGATCGCCGGGGGTCACCCCACACGACACTCTGAAATCGCCGGGAGATCTGGCTGTATAGACCGAGATCATGCACGCGGGCGTGAGAATGCGGGACAGCCCATCATATCCGCGTTCGTCAACCTGATCGACGAGCTCGAATGTGAGCACGCCCCGTGCGACGGAAAACAACTCCATGTGCACCAGGAGGAAGATCGCGAGCAGCGATTCAAGAGAATGCATATTTTCGTCGTCTTTGCGAATTCGTCGAGCAGACGAGATCCGTTCGCCGGCCGCGCTTTTTGCGCTCCTCCCCGGCGACACGCCACAGACATGCACGCTATTATACGAGGGTAAAAAAATGATTTCACGGTTTTCATGCGGCTTTCATTCGGTGATTGTCCACGAGCATGACCACGCCGACCTGTAACACCACGCTGAGGAGTGCCACGGCAGTCACCCCCGCCACGATCGCGCGCACGCCCGCCAACGACCGCGGGCACGATGGTGCGAGCGACACTAGATCGCACACGTTCGTGGTCGCGTTGCACACGCCGATCGCGCACGATGCATTCGGGCAGAACGCGTACGATGACGACCACACGCACTGACCGCGTCCGTTGCACTCCCCTCCGCCGGGATCCACGCACGCTGGCGGGTCGATGTCGCAGTCCAGTTCCTCGACCGTGCCGAGCACAACGCACGTGCCGTTTGCGTAGCACCACGCGCCGTAGCAGTGCACATCCGGGGCGCACGTGGCGGGTGATGGCGTGGACACGTTCAGCGTGCACACTCCCGAGACGCACGTTCCAGTCTGGTCCGCGCTGCACGGCTGTGCCTCGGTCTCGGCCAGCGTCGGCACGCAGCGAGCGCCGTCCGCGAGTTCACGCGTTTCGCACGTGTGCGACGTCGCCGAGCACGCGGTCGTCGTGCACCCAGATGCCACGATCTCGGTGTCGCCGCCGTTGCAGTCCGCGTCGGTCGCGCATCCGGCGTACATGTTCGTGCATTCCGCCGCCACGCACGACAGGCCACCACCGCACACCAGACTCGGGACCGCGTCGACGTCCGCCACGCACGTTCCGTTGGCGGTGCACGCACCGGTCCCCGTCACGGCGGCCGCGAGGTGGTCGACCGAGCAAGCGTCGGCCGTCGCGTATGTACACGCTGACCCGGCCGGGAGCAGCTCCGGCAAGCACGTGCCGTTGGACGAGCATCGCCACCGCCTGCACGCGCCGAGAGACGACGCGGGGCCGCAGTCTGCATCATCCGAACAGTACGGCTGCACGCAGTTGCCGTCGGCGTCGCACGATCCCGCGATGCCCACGACGGTGCACGCGGTGCCCAGCGAACGCGGATACACTTCGCACGTCCCCTGCACGGTGCATCTGACGCCGAGGCAGCCGTTGTCGGCGCCACCGAGCAACCCAGTGCAGTTCGCGGCGGACGTGCACGCCGCCGTCGATGTGCAGTTTTCGCCGGGTGGGCACGGTGCGACGCAACTTCCCGAGCCATCGCATGTTCCCGACGCGCCGTACGCGGTCACGCACGCCGTGTCGTTGGTCGCCACACCGGCGACGCACGCGTCGTCGACGCATGCGATCGTGATGCAGACGTTGTCCGAGACTGCCGTGCAATCCTCGTCCGACACGCACGGTGGGATCGCGACGCAGCGGCCCTCGCCATCACACTGACCGGTGTGCGCATCGTCGATTGCGCATGCCGTGCCCACCCCGGTGAGCGCCACGTCGCAGACATGCGCAACCGTGCAGTGCGGCCGGACGCACGTGTTGTTGCCAGCGTACCGCGCCGCGCAGTCGGCGTCGATCGTGCATTCCGGCGGCGGTACGCACGTCCCCGCGCCGTCGCACATCGAGTCGGTGTGATCCGGCAGTTCGCACGGCGTCGAGGCGTCGAGTGGCACTGCACGGCACTGGCCAAACACGCACTCGGCCACCATGCAGTCGTTGTCGAGGCCGACCAGCCACGATGTGCAGTTCGCGTCGGACACGCACCCGTCCGGACACGCGGGCGCGGTGCATCCTCCACGGCCGTCGCACGAACCAACGCCCGCGCACACTGTGCCGGCCACCGCAGTCGCGATCACGCAGTGACCGCCATCGCACTGCGCGACGATGCACGTGTTCGTACCGTTGTATCGCGGCGTGCATTCCGCGTCGGTCGCGCACTCCGCGAACAGACATGCACCGTCCGCGTTGCACACGCCAGCCGCACCGCCGACGACGCACGCGACTCCCGCTTCCACGTTGTCCACGATGCACCTGAACCCGGCGTCGCACACGGTCAGGACACACGTGTCCGGCGTGCCGTATCGATCCGTGCAATCGGTGTCTGTGCTGCACTCGTATAGTAGACAGTTGCCCCTACCATCGCAGGTGCCGGGTATTCCGCGATCGGGTACCGTGCACGACACCCCGTCGTCGACGATCTCTGCCCCGCACGTTCCGACGATGCACCGGGCAATGGTGCACGTGCTGTTCAGCGGGTACAGCACTGCGCAGTCTCCATCGTCAACGCAGTCGGGATCCCGGACGCACCGACCCACGCCATCGCATTTACCCGTTCTTCCACCAACTACACACGCGGTGTCGAGCGCGACGGGGGACGGTTTACACTGTCCCGATGAGCATTTAGCGACGATGCACGACGCGTTGATGTCGACGAGCCACGATGTACAGTTGGCATCGGTCGTACACTCGAGCGGCGCGAGACAGTTCCCCCCGCCGTCGCACATACTCGCGACTCCGCGCGAGAAGCAGGCGGTGGCGGACGATGACGGATACGTCTTGCACTGGCTGGAGTGGCACTCGGCCTGTACGCACGTCGTGTTGAGTCCGACGAGCCATGTAATGCAATCGTCGTCGACGGTGCACTCCACCGGGCACCCGGCAGTGCTGATGCACGTTCCCTTGCCATCGCACACCCCCGCGGTTCCGTCGACGATGCATTCGGTCGCCGGCGGCGCTGGCACGGCGATGCACTGTCCGAGCGTGCATGCTGCGAGCACGCACGTGGTGTTGATGCCCACGAGCCACGCAGTGCAGTTCGCATCGACCGTGCACTCGATCGGACACGCGATCACACAGTTGCCCACGTCATCGCACTCGCCAGCGCTCGCTCCGATTGTGCACGCGTGCCCTTCGTCCATTGGCGTCGTCGCGCACTTGCCGAGCTGGCACGTCATCTCCGCGCAGTACGAGTCGATCTGGTAGTAGTCGCCGCAGTCGTCGTCGATCGTGCATTCGGGTGGTATGACGCACCGACCGGCGTCGTCGCACAGACCGTCGTCCGGTTCGCGGACCGTGCACACGGTCGCCTCTGCTGCAGGCTGCACGACGCACGAGCCGCCCGCGCAGTCTGCGACGATGCACGTCGTCGAGAGTTCCGGCAGCCAACCCGCGCAGTCGTCGGCGATGGTGCACTCGAGCGGCGGTAGACACCTCCCCTGGCCATCGCACGTACCCACCATGTTCTGAGCGATGCACACAGTGCCGGGCGCTGCGGCGGTGGCCTTGCAATGACCGGTGACGCACCCCGCCACCACGCATGTGGTGTTGAGGCCCACGAGCCACGACGAGCAGTTGGCATCGGCGGTGCACTCGGTCGGACACGCCACGATACAATTACCGGACCCGTCACATTCGCCCGCGGATAGGTCGATTGTGCATGCGTGCCCCTCGCTGAGGGGAGTGACGACACACTTGCTCAGTTGGCATGTCATCTCCGCGCATTCCGAATCCATCTGGTAATAATCGCCGCAATCTCCGCCGTCCGCGCACTCTGGCGGTATTATGCACCGACCCGCACCGTCACACAGACCGTCGTCCGGTTCACGTACGGTGCACACGGTCTCGGCCGCCGCGGGCTGCGCCACGCACTCGCCGTCGACGCACCCCGCGACGACGCACGTGTCGTCGATGCCGTTCAGCCACGATGAGCAGTCGCCGGCAATCGTGCACTCTGGCGACGGTACGCAGTCGCCGTCGCCCGAGCAGGTACCGTTCCTTGTTCCGACTGTGCACGGCTGTCCGGGGTTAAACACCTGTATGCAGTTGTCATTCCAGCACACTGGGAATATGCACTGTGTTCTGTCCATATACGAGCAATCCGCGTCGGTGGTACAAAACGCCGCCACCGCGCAGTCGCCCGCGCTGCTGCATTCCCCGAGAAATACACCGTCGAAACACTGCGTGCCCGGCGTCACGATCGTCACCATGCACGCGTTATCGATGCATTTCGGTACCACACACTCCGCCGAGCCCTCGTAACGCGTAGTGCAGTCCGCGTCGGCCGTGCATTCCCGGCACCGACCCTGCCCATCGCACGTGCCGACCATGTTCCGGACGGCGCACGCGGTTCCGACAGCGGCCGCGGTGGCCTTGCACTGGCCGGATGCGCAGCTGGCGACGACGCACGTGGTGTTCAGCCCGACGAGCCACGCGTCACAGTCGCCGACTACCGTACAATCCGGCGGCTGCCGACAGCGACCCTGGCCATCGCACGTGCCCGCGACGTTGTTCACCGCGCAGACGGTCCCGAGCGCGGCCGCGGTCGCCACGCATAGACCGTCGTCGCAGCTCGCGACCACGCAGGTCGTGTTGAGCCCGGACAGAACCGCGGCGCAGTCGCCGACGGCGCCGCACTCCTTGTAGTACGTGAACTCCGCGTAGCTCGTTGGTGCGATCGTGACGCCGAGGTACTTGATGTTGACCGTGACCGTTTCGACCAACGTGGTTGACCATGTTCTGGCGGGCGACACGCACGACACCACGCGCGCGGCAGAGTTGTACGTCCCATCCACCTCCGTCGCGCCGAACACGCACTTGATGGTCGCGCTCGTCCACAGCACCGGCACCGTGACGTTCACCGCGGTCCCGCCCTCCCACCAGCCGGCGGCCGGCGTGATCGTCGTGATGTTCTGGTACGCGTCGATGCACCGTTCCGCGGTCGCGCCGGTGCAGTCGGTCTCGGCTGTGAGCCGGGTGATGCACGTCTGCCCGTACAGATACCACGTGCAGTAGTACGGATCGGTGAAGCAGTCCGCGATCGTGGACGCCCCGGTGCAGTCGTTCGTGCGGAACGTGGTGAACGTGTAGTTGTCGCCCGCGATGCAGTGCACCAAAACCACGTTGGGTACGGGCGCATGGATCGAACACACCGACGTTGCGGCAATCGTCGTAACCGACTGCGACTCGCCATCGATCGAGCCAACGTCCGCGAGCGGCCACCGCGTGAGATATCCGCCGACGCGAACGGCGTACACGATCCGCGCCGGCCAGTCGATGAACACCATTCGCGGTTGGTATGGAAACAGCACGCTCCGGACGTAGGTCATCGCCTTGGTGTTCACGTCAAATGTCCCAAACTGCACGAGCGAGTTAGCGTAATCGCTCGACCCGGACAACACACCGCCCATGTGCACAAATGTCGAGCCCGCACCGACCGTTCCGGCCAGCGGCGGCACGACGGTGTTGGTTGTCCACGCCCAACACGGACCGGTTGCGTTGGCGTTGACAAGGCACCTGTCGATGTCGAACAACGTGATCCGGTTCGGCTCGGGCATTGCAAAGAACTTTGCGTTGCGGGAGACCGTGCCCATGTATGTGGGTGGTGCCACCGGCGCGATGTCGGTCCAGCCCGACCGCAATTGGCAATATGGCGTAGATATGTCCCAGGGCGTCCCGGAGGGCAACAGCGACGAACCGTACCGGCACACGTAAACGTTGGTCGTCTCGGTGAACACCAACACCGCCGCTCCGGTGACCGTATCCTGCCCGCAACCCCGCGGATACACTGTTGCGCCACCCTGCCACCGCACCGCGATCGACGTGCGCGTGGCGCCTATGCGACGATACACCGTCGTCGCGCTGCACACGTACATTGCGGCCGCGTCGTTGACGATGCCGACGATCGCTTCGGTGATCGCCGACGTCGACGCTTGCAGCATCGACGAAGCGCCCACCGATACGACTCCTGCCGCAGACACGTTCACCGCGGTCGTGATAACCCACGGTGCGATGGTACCCGTTGTGCGGTAAGGCACTCGTGCGAAGAATTGGACCCCGCTGAGGGGATACATGACACCGTGGTCGAGCGAAGTCAGCCGCGTCAATGTCGTGCTTGCCACGGTGCCCACTCCCGTGTTGATCCTGCTGAATGTGGGTGCCCCGACCACGGGCATGCACCAGATGCACGCCAGCGCGATACCCAGCACGACGCCTGCACACCGTCGAGCCATCTTTGTCGCGCATGCTGACATAATGTTCTGTTGTTGTTGCTGTTGTTCGGGGATGGAACGCGCATCCGCCGGAAATGCTTTTGCCGATTGGCGGAGTTTTCTCTGGCAAACCTCTAAACAACCACACGAACAGACAGGAAAAAATGTACGTGACCGCGACAATCTTCGGAATACAGGCGACGCTGTACCTCTCGGCGGCGATCCTCCTGGCCATGATCGGCAAATGGCTCATCGTGCGCGTACAACGCGGACACGTGTGCGTGGTGCGCACGGTCACCGGCGGCGTGCGTTGCATCGAGGGACCGGCGTGGGTGGTGCACGTCCCGATCGTCCGCCCGGTCAGGAAGCTGTGCGTGTCGCTCTCGCCGTTCGACGTGCCGGTCCGCCGGCGCGTCTTCGCGTTGAACGGCATCGCCGCGGGGATGCACGCCGGATCGGCGGGCTCTCCGGCACTCCTCGTCGAGGCGGTTGTGAGCATCGATCCCGCGCGCATCGTGTGTGATGCGGACGTCGTCGCGCTCGAGAAGATCCACGGCACGGTGCACGATCGGTTGCTCAACGCCCGCGCGGAACTGCCGGGGTTTCTCACCGTCAAGCCGACACACGGCGAGCGCGTCGAGGCCACTGCGCTGGGGCTTCCACCGTGCGTCGTATGCTCCGAGCGTTTGGCCGCGCGGGCAAAGGCGTACGCGGCCGCGTGGCGGGGCATGAACAGGGAGACGCGCGCGCTCGCCGCCGAATTTGCGAAGATCGAAGCATCGCGTACCGGACACTGAAAGAGACACGCACAACACCGCGATAAAAGGGTTCACAACATGGAAGATAATTTGAGCGACGAGCAGGCAGACGTGTGCACGGCGACGGAACTCTGCGAACGCAACATCGCCCGCGCATACCGCCGCATGTCACCGGAGGACCGCGCCAGGATCGTCACCATCGTGCGCGAGTGCGTGAAGCAGCTGGAATGGGATGCGCGCGTCGTCGCGGAGAGGCCGGCGCTGTTCGTCGAGGTTCACCGCACGTCAGAGACCGACTTCATGCGCGGTGCTCCGCCCCAGCGGACCGTCGCGCATCTGCACGGGTACGCCGCAGTTCTCAACCACAGATTCGCTCGTCGCGGATTTCATACCGTGCTCGTCCGCATCCGCGGGCGCGATGAATGGTCGCTCAGGGTCGGGTTGGTTCCCATCTGAAAAAACCGATCATTGTTTTTGCCCTCCTTCCCAACCTGTGTGTGCGATGAGTGGGAAGTGTTTCACTTGCCATTGGGCTTTCCCACGACCCGGACGACGCGCTGCTTGGTCGGGCGCGGCTCGTCGCTGTCTGGCGCGGCGGCCGGCGGCGCGGCGGGGGCGTCGGTTGCGGGTGGCGCGGCTGCTGCCGCCGGTTCATCGCGCGGCCGCTTGGCCCCGCTCCCGCCACGCGCGTCGAACCCCCCGGCCGGTGCGATCTGGTGCACGGACGCGATCCGCGCGACGTGATCCTCAAACTCGGACAGCTTGCGCGTCGGCGTCCCACTCACGCTGTAGATGAGCATGCGGAACTGCGCCTTGTCCGCGGCATCGTCGTACATCTTCCGGACCCACGCGGTGCCTTCCTCGGGCGTCATGTCGCGGAAGACCGGGACCTTGCTGTAGTCCTGCACGACGCCCGCGACCGGATCCTGACGCGTGGTCTGTATCGTGCTGACCATCACGTGGTACGACACCACCAGCGGTTGCGACTCCTTGATGGTATCCGCGTACTTGCTCTTGGACGCGTCGTCCTTCGCCTCTGCCAGCTTGCGCTGGCACTTTGCCACCGTCTCGGCCGTGTTCACCTGCTGGATGACCGCGCGACTGAACTCTGCCCACGCCTTGTTCGACTCGCAGACGACGCGGCACCGCTTCGAGTCGCCCGGCGTCATGATGAAGTCGGGCTTCACGTCGCTCGGCGTGGTGAGGATCTGCTTCTCGGTGAGCAGCGGCGATGCGCCGGCCTTGCCCACGCAGAACTCCTTGATGAACTCTGGCGTCACCGGCGGCAGGCACGAGCTGTAGAACGTCTCGCCGTCAAACAGCACGGTGTCGAGCATCACCGAGATCGCGCACTTCATGCCGTCGGGCAGGTCGATGGTCGACGGGCTGTTGTCCGCCATGTTCGGCGACACGCCGCGGTCCACGCTGCCGACCATGATCAGGGGCATCAGCGGCAGCCACTTTGCCGCGACCTCGTTGAACATCACAGAGTCCCGGAACCCGATGAGCCGCTCCGTCACCTCGCGCCACATCGTGCACGCGATCGTGACGTACTCCTTGAACGCCGTCGGCTCCGGGTGGAGCGAGAGCGCCCGCCCACCGTGCGACCCGTCGCTCCACTGCTGCATGATGCCGTTGTAGTTCATCGTCATCTTCTGCTCGACGGCGCTGGTCGTGTCCGCCCCGGCCGCGGCCGCGTCGGGCTTTCCGCCAAACGTCCGCACGGCGGGCACGTACGGCTTGGGCACGAGCACGGTGATCACCCCGGTCGGCGCGGTCTCCGGAACCGGCGCTCCGATCTGCATGTGCGCGGAGCACGGGCAGTTTGGCGGGTTGTAGCGTATGAGCACCCCGTTGCACGCGGGCGCCGGCGTCTGGCGCAGGTTCGGCAGCATCCACGCCTCATGCGGCAGATGGCGTCCGTACGCGTGTAGCAGCTCGGACATCCCGTACGGCACCGAGCCGGATATTCCGTTGGGCGACGGCATGTGCGCACGCACGGACTGGCGCAGACCGTTGAACGTCACCGTGTTGTACAGCAGCGACGGTGCCACCGGATCGAACGGGAAGTACAGCATCGGCCGCAGCAGGTACACCGGCACGTTCGCGTGCTCGTCCAGCACCGCCACATCCCCCGCCGCCGGGATGGGGAGCGCCACCTGACCGGCAGGCGCCGGGGTCTTCGCGACGGTCTTCTTCGAGTCGTAGACGGGGACGTGCAGGACCGTGCGGTCGACGATGCCATCGTCGGCCGGGCGCTGCGCGAGTATGGCGACGCAGATGTTGGTGCGCTTGACCTTCGACGTGCCGATCGAGAGGATCGCACCCTGGCACGACTGCCCCACCGCCCTCGCGGCGGTGACCTGCGTGAGCGCGGCCGCCGCCGCCCCGTTAGCCATGGACAACAATTTATCGGACATGATTCGAGATATGGATGGTATGCACTTTTTCCGTAGATGGCACTTCTTGCTTTAACGTCTGTATTCGGAATTGCAGTTGGCAGCCGCGGCCAATGGACGCCCAATCCCACCACCACCGCGGCCGAATTGGCGGAGTGTGTGTACCACGGTCGCTTTGCGCCGAACTCGACAAACTGGACGGAAAAAAACAATAATTGGGACCGTCATGTCCGGACACGGATTCCAAACATCGGGCTGGTTGGACAAGATCGACCAACTCCGCCGGCTGCTGGTTCTGTTCACGATCATCGTGCCGAAGATTACCGGGGTCGAGCAGGTGATGCCAGATCTCAGGGCAAGCGCCCGGTTCGCGTACGAGCCGCGTTCGTCTACGCCACCGCTGCCATCACCGCAACCGCCGCCGCCTTCTCCGCGCGACGATTGTAACGTCTGAAACCAGAACCACACAGTGAAAAAAACCGAGAGAACCCGCCACATTGTTTTTTTTTGCGTGCATAAAATGACAGAACCGCGGACAGTGGGTACCATACGGACGCTCGATCCAGACAGTCCGGAGAGCGTCGAGATGCAAGTCGCGCAGCTGCAGAAATTCTTCATGCGCATCGTGCCCGGCATACTCACCGACACCGCGCGCCAGGCGAAGCTGCTCGCGAATGCAAAGTGGGCGGAGGAACGGTTTCCGACCCCCGAGGACGCGGACCGGGCAGTGCCGTCGCCCGACGCGATGCGCGCGGCCGCGAAAGACGCGCTGGCCACGCGCAAGGCGCTGCTCATCAACCGCATGAGCTTCTGCCGCAACGTGATCATGTTCAACCGCGCCGACGCCGCGGGGAAGAACGTGCTGAAGCCGCGGACCACGACCCCCACCGCCATCCCCGGGCCGGCAGAGGCCCCTCCGCAGAAACGTGTGAAATGTGGGAAAACACGCAAATGACTCTTTTCTTTTTTTTCCGCTCTCTCTCTCTCGTAGATCTTCACCGCGGCCGTCTCGGGGTGACGATGAACTTGACGAGCAACTCGCCGCGGTCGGGCCCGAGCGAATTGACCATGCACACCGCTCCGACGTCGCCGAGACGGCGCGAGTCCGGCAGCACCGCATTGCATATCGTCGTGAGCGCGTGCGTCAGGTCCTCGCCGCCGGCCGGCAGATTGGAAAGGCCGATCGAGAGAACGATCTCGTGCTGACCGGGAACCATCCCGAGGATGGTCCGCGAGACGTATGCGCACGTGGACCAGCAGCCGCCCTGCCCGAATATGCCCGCGATGATGGATGGCACGTGCACCGGGCGCGCAAACGCCGTGAGGTAGAAGTTGTCCGCGGGCGGCAGATGGCGCTCGAGGAGCCGGGCGGCCGTCTGGACGATCGGCGGCATGTTTGGCCACTTCATGATGCCAAAGTCCCGCTGGCCGGCGACGGCGCGCGCGGATGCGCCCAGCACGTTGGTGCGCCTGCCGGGGGTTGTGAACGATGCGCGGCAGTGCACGAACGGGCGCGGAAGGCCGACCACGGGCCACGTGTACATGTGAACGAACGCGCGGTAGAATGCGCATCGATCGGGCGTGTCCCTCGCCGGCGTCATGTACTCCAGGCAGAACTGCCGCACGGTGGGGTCTGGCGACCCCGCGAGCGGTGCGATCGTGGCGTCGACCTCGCGCATGTGCTCCTCGGCCGCGACCACGATCGTCGGCCCGCCCTCGCGCACCGCGTACTCCCACCCCCGCGTCTGGCGGTGGATCGCCAGCACGGGGTGCACGAACCCGGCCCCGTCGATGGTGAGCGACGGGGGCAGCTGGTACTTTCCGGCCGCGGACCGCGCCAACGCGGCGTCGCCGGCGTTTCCCGCGCACGCCCGCTGGTAAACCTCCGCCGGCAACCCGATCACGGTGAAGTGCGCGCTGCAGTTGACGCTGCGATCCACCTCGTCCAGCTGCGCCAGCGCGGTGCCGGCAGCCGAACCGGCGCCGAGCGGCACGTGGCACAGAACCACCGCGAAGACGTACATCCGCGCGATGGCCGCGAGCTCCGCGAGCTCGGTTCCCTCCGCGAACGTGGGCGCCATCCGCTGGAACGCGAGGCACGCGGCGATGGTCAGCTTCGCCGTCTCGTCGCAGTCGCCGGCGGCCACGAACAGCGGCTCGACAAAGTGGTCCACGTGCTCCGTCTTCCCATCCGGGAGGAGCACCACGTCTGGCGTGAACACGAGCATCTGCGCGAACGAGGCGAGCATGCGGCCGAGCAGCACGCACGCGCAGAGCATGGCGCCCGACGAGTCCGGGTCGGTCGGCCTGTTCGCCGTCGCGCACCACGCGAGCACGCGCTCGCGCTCGACGCACCCGGTCACGAACCGCGCGCGCTCGAGCGCCCGGGCGAACGCGTCGGCGGTGAACAGCGACGCCGGGTACCGCGGGGCGAAATACACCTCGGGCGGGATGTCCCCGATGTGCGTTTGCCACGACGCGACGCGCGAGCGCACGACCGCCGGCGGCGTCCCGGGCATCTCCGCCATGCGTTCCATCGACGTTTGCACGTACTCTATCCAGCGGTGCGATATCGCGCGGGCGCGGACGAGCGCCGACCGGGCGGTCTCCGCGATGCGCACCGCGCCGTCGAGAGCGGCGCCCTCCACCGCGCTCGACGATTGGAACGCGGCCGCTGCCCGGCACCCGTGCTGGCTGTCGACGCGGATCATGGCAAAGCCCAGCGGCAGCGATCCCCGGCCGGCCGCGGCCGTCGCGAGCGCGGCGGGGATCGTGCACACCCCGACGACGCTCCGCGTCCGGCTCGCCAGATCGCGCAGACTCCAGTCGCACGCCAGCGCCACGCCGATCGACACGTCCGGACGCGCCAGCTCGGCGCCGACCTCAAAGTCGACCGGCACGCGCACGGCGGGCGTTCCGGCGAAACGCACGACCTGACCGGACCCGCGGACGTTTGGAAACTGCGCGTTGGGTTCGACCAGCCGGCGGACGATCTGGTATCCCCGTGCACCGGACACCCACACGTACAGCGTGATTCCGGTTTCGCCGGGCAGTAGTTTGTCGAGCGTCACGTACAACACGCCCACGATCCGCCCTCCCGCCTGCGAATTCCATGGCATGAACGACATTGTCGGTTGTTGTTGTCTTATTTCCTCCCCCCTTCACCCGTGTTCGTCCTCACGATCTTGTGGTGATGAACGTGCTTTTTTTTCAGATCGGAGTCACGCCGGCAACTCCGATGGTTTCGCTGTCGGGTGGGATGGCGGATGTGGGTTGGGGGGCGGCAGCGGCCGCTGCCGCCGGCGCAACGTCGACGGGTTCGGCTGCCTCGATCGCGGCCTCCTCCGCAGTGTCGGTCAGCATCGCGCCCAGCTCCTTCACGGCGCTGTAGAGCTCGGCCCGGCCCGCGATGTACGCGGCCTTCGCGTCGTCGACGACCTTTTGGATGGCCGCGTTCAGCACGGACTCTGTCGCGTTCTTCGCCGACGACACGGCGTAGTTGATGCTGCCGCCCAGCACGGCCGCAAAGAACAGGTAGTGCGCGACGTCGGACAGCCGCTTGACCGCGTCGGGCGACGCCACCTTCACCGTGTGCTGGCCGGTCCCGCCGGGCACTCCCGGGCACGGGATCCTGACCGTCTTGGCGGTCGCCGTCGGGCACTTCTCGCCGGTGTACGCGCACGTGGTCTCGAGCACGCCGTCTGGGAAGTGCGCCTGGCGGAGGAACATCGCTCCGTCGGTGTGGTTCAGCAGCGCGAACAGCGCCTTGTGCTTCCCGCTCATGATGCCCGTCCCGGGCCCGTATATCCACGCGATGAGCGTCATGAGCGTCGACTTGATCAGCTCGCGCTCCTCGTTGGCCGCCTTGTACGCCGCGTTCGTCGGACGCAGATCCGGCGCATCCTGCGTGACCATCAGACGCGCGCGCTCCATGTACGTGTCGATCGTGTCTGTGTCGCGGGACGACAGGAACTCGCTGGCCAACCTCTCCACGCGCATGCAGTCCAACAGGATCTGATCCATGCGGTCCTTGCGCATGCGCTCCAGCTCGTCCGGCGTCCCCTCGAAACCGGCCGCGACCACCTTCGCGATGTTCTGCGCCGCGCGCTTCGCCGCGGACCGGGTCGGCCGGCGCTGGTCGTCGCCGGCTGCGATATCTCCCGGCTTGCGGTCGTCGATGAGCTCGCGCGCCTCCTTTGCCACCTTGGCGGCGGCCTTTTCGGTGATGCGCAGCTCCTCGTCGGCGCTCTCGTCGTCGTCATCGTCGTCGTCGCCATCGTCGTCGGTGCCGCTGCTCTCCTCGTCGTCGTCTTCAGATGCTTCCCCGGGTTCGACCTCTTGCTGGGCCGGCACTTCGTCGGGGTCCTCATCTTCTCGGTGGCGGCGCTTCTTCGCGGGGCCAGCATCGTCGTATTCGCCATCGTCGCCTTCGTCGTCCATCGCACGGTCGTCGTCTTCGGAATCTGCAGTCTTGTGCTCCATCCAGGTCGTCGGGGGTGTTTGTCACGTCCTCTTTTTCGTTGCGCTGTCCTGTAAAAATTGGATGCAACCTTCCCGTAAAATTGGCATCAAAATGGGACGCGGTCACTCCACTCGGGATATAATTGGGACCGAACCGCGACGCCAATTTGCACGCGGGCAGACGCGGAAAATAGAAAAAAAGTGGACGGTTTCGACGCGAAAGGCTGCACACCACAATAGCACATAAGCTCCGAACCAGCGACGGAAAAACAAAAAAAGGAAATGAGCAACAAACCCGCAGATGACCAAGCGCAGACGTCGGTCGCGCAGACGGCGACCGATTCGTTGTGGGCATTCGCCGAGGCGGCCGAGAGCGCGGACGGCGCCGCCGGCGACCAGGCGGAGATGTGGGCGGATAAGTACCCCGACGCACTCGACATGATCCGGCCATTCGTGGAGGTTGTCCGCTCCGGCAGGGGCATCCGCGACCTCGCGGTCGCGATCGTCAAAAACACGCCGGACGCCCCGCGCGGCACGCTGGCGCAGGTGCTCGCCGCGCTGACGTACAGCATATACATGTCCGACGGGGTGCGCGCGCGGGTCATGGGCGCCGTCGCCCTGCGGGCCCTCTGCGCGTACATCCCATCGCTGACCGGCGCCACGCTTGCGTCCATAGCGGACGCGATTTCGGGAGAGGGGTGCATCGAGTGCGGCGACTCGCTCGTGTTGGACGCCGCGGCCATCGAGACCGGGTGCAGTCGCATCCTCTGCGCGCCGTGCGCCGCCAAGAATCTCGTGAAGCTCGACGTGGCCGCGACGCGGAGCGGGTTGGCAAAGTTCGTGCCGATGGCGGTGGCGCAGTCCAGGTTCCCGACGATCCTTGCGGGGTCGCCGCCGACCGCGTGCACCCTGAACCGGTTCGTCCTGGCGACCGCCGAGGCGCTGGCCAGCGGCAACCCCATCGACGTCGTGGCGCGCCCGTTCCCGGCCAGTCTGGACGCGCTGTGCCCGCCGCCGTTCGAGGCCACGACCACAGCGCTTTACCGGGCGCTGCCGCGCGCGAGCGAGTGGCAGACGCGCGTCGCTCTGCGCGAACTGTTCGACGTCGGATGCTCGCGCATAACGGCCGTCGTCCAGTCGCTCGTCGACCAACTGACCGCGGACGGCGAAGTGCACAAGTCGAGCCGTAGCAAGACGGCCGCGCGCACGCCCGAGCAGATGCGGGAGACGCTGCACACGATCGCCGCGCGGTGGACGAGCGCGCGGGGCCAGCTGACGGCGCTGAAGCCGTCCACGTACGGATTCTTCAAGCTCGTCAAGCTCCTGCCCAGGGTCGCGGACGTGACCGAGGCATCGACCAAGTTCACCAAATTCATGTGCGGCGAAGACGTGCCCATGGCGGGGGAGCTGCCGGTCGCGGTCGACGATCTCATGCACAAGCTCGCCGCCGTCGACGATAAGATGGCGGAACTCGCTGCGCAGGACAGCACCGGCGTGAAGCGAACCGCGCTCGAGGCGGGCCTCGAGTGCCTGTACGGCGCGACAAAGCCAAAGACGGCGAAACGCGAGGACACTCCGCCGGCGCCGCCCCCCGCGCCGACACCAGTCGCGCAGGAGCCCCCACCGGCGCCGGCCCCGCGCAAACCGCGCCGCGAGAAGCGGGCTCCCGCGGCGGACGACCAGAAAGCAGACACGGTCCGTGCATCCTCTCCCCCGACGACCACCTCCCCGCCATCCGAACCGACGAGCCGCAAACCCACATGCACCGTCGCGATCTGAAACGCCCCCCCCCCCACGGTGGCATTGCTGGTGGGAACTAGGTTAACATAGCAGCGTGCACGTACATCCCAATGGTCAAAACATGGTTTTCGCGTTAACGTGCGGACGACCGTGTTCGCCAACGTTGGCGCCCGAATTGCGTTGATCGAGTGAATGTTTTTCCATTTTCATCTATGACGGGAGGTTCGGCCACATCTTCCACGGTGTGTGTGGGTGGGGGGGGGGGAAAGTGTTCAACAACGTCAACACGGTTGTTCAATGTTGAAGAGGCTCACGATCGCGGTCACCACCGCGTTGCGGATGAGCATCGTGCGGTCGGACGGTGGGATGCTGGTGTCCTCTGGCCACTTGTACGCGTTGCAGTGGGCCTCGAACCTGGCAACGAACGTGTCGAGCGTCGAGTTGGCGTCGCCGAGCGTGGCGACCAGCCTCGTCTGCAGCTGTGCAAACGTGTCCGGGTTCGCCGTCATCCGGTTCACGCACTCAGCGAACAGCGGAAGCTCCGGGTGCGCAATGGTCATGGTCGCGGACTCGGTGAAGATGCCCGCGGGCGAGGTTACGAGCTCGACCAGCGCATCCGCGTCGGCCGGTAGTTCGCGGGGCGCGACCACGCGCGGCCTGAACGCCACGATCACCGCGAACCTCGCCGCCAACCCGGGCCGCATCGCAGCACCGTCGGTGCAGCCGAGCTTCTCGAACGAGTCGGGGCGCACGGGGAGCTTCGCCAGCGTCTCGGCGTACGCCGGGCTGTACGCGATCCCGGCGATGTCGGGATTGATGCAGTCCTGCACGAGCTGGCCGTTGGACAGTCCGTACCGGCTCGCTGGCTGCGCGACGATGTCCGCCGCTGCCGGGGGCGGCGGCGGCGGCGGTGCCAGCGGGGCGGACTCCACTTCGGTGTGCACGCGCTTCTGCGGCGGCGCCTCGCACGGCCGCGGCGTCGGGTCAAAGTCGCAGTGCGCGGCGGGGTTCGTGTCGCCGTCGTCGTACGATATACCCTTTGACCTGAACGCGGCCTGGCGGAGGACGGAATAGACGCTGTACGGCACCATCGGCAAACCGTCGGCAAACTGCAGCTTGAGGTTGCGGTCCTGCTGCAGCTGCGCCTTGAGGCGCGTAACCGCCGGCGTGAACTCCGCGACCTTGGAGATCATGGCCGGGCTCAGCCGGTAACACTGATCACCCACCAGGATTGCGGCCTCGTAGAACTCGACCCCCTTGAACACCTTGGTCCGTATCCACGTGATGTCGGTCCGCTTGAGCGCGCGCAGGGCCGCGTCGTCGGGCAGCGCGGGAAATGTCTTCCCGGCCGCGCCGAGTGCGGTGTAGTCCGTGACAAGAATGGTAGTTGGATTCGTGGTCATTTTTTGTTTGGTACTTGCTGTTGGCGCGCTCGTTACTTTTTTTGGTGCTGGGTGATGGACACTCCTTTTTCGATTTTGTTTTATTGAAAAAAATTGGACAAAAAATCTGGATTTTAAAACAATCGCAATTGGCGGACATAATTTTCCCATCCCTTCCCGCCCACCCGTTCACGCGACGGTGGACCCCGTGGACAATGCCGCCATTCGGCACACCGTGGGAAAAAATAAGGGTTCTACTTTATTGCCATCCCCATTTTTCCCAGTGTCATCGACCAAATGTGCACGGATGTTCATTCTTGCATCGCATCGTCCGCCACGAGATAGATGCCCTCGATCTTCTGTTTGCAGTATACACAAAGATGCGCGACGGTGTCGGAGGTCTTCAGCTTCTTGGAGCACTCTGCGCACACGACGCAGTGTCCACACGGCAACACGAGCGTGTCTGGCGGCCGTTCCATGCACACGACACACGTGACGGCCACCGGCTCTGGTGGCGGTGGTGGTGCGCCGGCGGCCGCGGTGACCTGCTCGCCGCGCAGCCACCTCGGGTCACAGCGCTCGCGCAGATGCGCGGGAAGCGCGTTGATCATGCGGACCACCGCCGCGAACGCGTCCGGCGGCACGGCGTCGATCAACTCCGCGATGTACGGGATCAGGCGGGGAATGTCCACGTGGTCAGCGCTCGCGCCGTGCGCCAGTAGCATCTTGACCGCGACGGGATTGACGCACGCGATGGCGTAATCGAGCGGTGAACGACCGGACAGCGTGGACCTTGCGTCGATGTCGACGGCGCCGCGGTGCGTCGTCAACAGCCACTCGAGGATGGCCGTCGCCTGCACGAAGGCGCTCGCGATGTGGATCGGACGCCGTCCGCCCCCAATGTCCAGCGTGACAAGCTCCGGGTGGGCCTCGCACATGGACACGTAATCGCGCGCATTGCCGATGCGAATGGTTTCGTACACGACAGTTTCCCGCGGGATTGGCGCGTGCGTGACCCCGCGGATGCTGAGATACCGGACTCCGCGCTCTTCGCAGATTCGGCGCAACTCGGTCTCGCGAACGTAGTCCTCCGCGGTCACGAAATACAGCTCACCGTCGTCCGCGGTGATTCCCACGTACAGAGGTGCGCCGGTCGTCGATGGTCCCTCGCTGTGCGTCATGTTCGTGTACTTCCCCCCCCCCTTTTCGGCGAATTGGAACGGATTTTTGAAGCGATGGAACGACATCTCATTTCCAATCGGTGCAAAAAGACGGCAGACGGTCCGGATCTGTCGGCCATGCTGTCGGACGCGATGTGGTTCGACATTTTCGACTGCCTGCAGGTGCCGGGACGGACATACGCGCACAAAGATCTCGACATCGTTAAGCCAACGTGTGCGATCCTTCCCAACCACGGACGGGTTGTGTGGTTCATTCGCGACATGGCGAGGTTCTCGCGCGTCTCGCGGCGCTGTCACGCGATCGCGCTCGCGTACCCACCATGGAACACCGTGGTGGCCATGCACATGATGATGCGTCCAAACGGCGACGGACTGCACATTGCCCGGGCGATGCTCTTCCAACGCATCGTGAAGATCGCCAACAACGAACTCAAGTATGTACGCATCGCGTGGTCCACTGCGACGGTGATACACAGTTCCCCGCGACACACGATGCTGTCCGCGGAAGAACGCGGCGCGGTGCTCGCGGCGCTCGCGGAGCCACACAAGTCGACGAAGCAGACATCGAAGTTGCTCCTAAAGATCCTCGCGCATCTCGGTCGTATTGAAGCTTCCCTCCACTGACGCTGGTGTTGAGGGGAAGAAGGGGTCATTTCATTTGTCCGCCCATGCACACGGTCACTGGTATTTCGAGGCAACCAAGTCTATTCGCCACGATCGGTCCGACGTCCTCCCACCGTAGACCGCCGTTCCCGCAGCCGGGCGGGGGCATCGCGATCGACGTGATGTGCCACTCGCACACGTGTTCGGTGAGGTACTTCAACCCGGCGTCGATCCATTCGAGCCTCGATCCCGCCCGCCAGTGATCCTTGGTCGGCAAGTTCACGATGCGTGTACCGCTGTGTGGATCGACGTATAGATATGGTACGCCCGGACGCACCTCGCCGCGGCGGCATCGACGAGCGTAGTCCAGAAACATCGCCGGATAGCGTCGCTTAAACTCCAATGCCACACCCTTCCCCATACAACCAACGCAGTTTATTGTGTTGACATACGTCTGGGCATCGGCCTTGAATAGATCCCCGGCGTCGATCGAAACAGTCGCACTTTTCTCGGATGTCATATTATGTTAGATTTTGCGTGTGGGTTCAAGTTGGCGCTCGCGCCACGCCACGAGCTCCTGCTGCAGCGCGCGGTCGACGGGGATCTCCTGCTTGACGATGGTCGGCAGATCGGGGTGCACGGGGATGATGAACATCCGCACGATCTTGACGCCCATCCAGCGCTCGATCATGTAGCAGTACAGGTTCAGCTGCACGAGCGCCTTGCTGTACTCGCACTTGTGCATGGCCGCCGTCGGCGTGCCGCGGATTCCGCGCTCTCCCCACCGACTCCGCGTCCGGAACTCCTTCCACCGTTTCCAGTCGACGAGCACGTGGTCGGTCGTGCCGTCGACGCGGAACAGGGCGTCGAACGTGCCGCACATGTGCATCCGGTCGTCGTACATGCACATCTCTGTGCTGACGGGCACCAGTCCGAGCCCGCGCAGCACCTCGACGACCTCTGCGATGTGCTCTGGCCGCGCGACGACGCGATCGTACGCGTCGCGCGACGCGGCCGGCGGCTCTGGAGCGGTCGGGATGGCCACGTCTGCGCAGTACTCGCCCGTGTCCATCGTCCAGCGGATGCACGCCTCGACCGTGGCGTGCATCAGCGTGCCCAGCGCGGCTTTGTGCTCACCGTTTGCTTTCCAGAACTGCACGATCTCCGCGTCCGTCATCTTCCCGTACACGACATCCCGTTTGTCCGGGTTCATCGCGGCGATGCCGCCGGCGCTGTCGAACTCTGGGAACAGCTGCGCGACCAGCGTGGTCACGCCCACGCGGTCCGGCCGCACGACCTCGACCGGCGGGTCGGTGTACGAGACGGTGTATTTGTGCCCCGCGGCCGTCAGGCGGATCGTCCACGGCCCGAACCGGTTCTCGCGGTCGCCGTCCGGCTCGACGACGATGGGCGGCCGGCGCGGTCGCTTGCGGTCCGGCGCGGCAGTGGGCACGGGAATGCCGTTGCCCTCGAGGATGTACTCGGTCAGCGCGAGCTGGACGTGCTCGGATGCGGGCAGCGACGGCAAACTCGCGGCTATTTGTCGCAGTATCGCTTTGTATCGCCGTGGGGCACCCGCGGTGCCAAAATTGTCGCGCACGATGCGGGCAGCCAACGTGTCGTCTTCTTCCAACATCCCGTCCATTTTTCCCCCCTTTTTCGTCGTTCGCCAATTTGCTTTTTTTCACATTCACAGGCGCCAGCGGCGGTTGCAGCCGGCGCACTGGCAGAACACCGTCGACGGCTCGTCGGCGCTGCGGGTCTGCCTCTCCCAGGTCGCGACGCGGTTACACTTGCACTTGCACACGATCGCGCCCGGCGGGGTGTCCTCCAGACCGGTCACCATCTGCGCCGCTGCCATGAGAACGTCGGCGGCGGCCTTGTCGCGCTTGCGCGTCTTCTCGGGGAGCAGTTCGCGCGACGTCATCTTGCACACGGCCTCGGGTTCGATGTGCCCGGCGAGGAGCATCCACCGCATGTCGCTGTCGATGTTCGCGAGGTTCGCGTGGAGCATGCGGACGTGTGCGCGGAACGCGCCGGGCACCGGTTCGTCGCACTCGAGCGTGCCGGCCAGCCTCACCGCGAGCTCGTACGGCGTCTGGAATATGTCGCTCGCCTGGCGCTCCTCGCGCATGAGCGCTTCCTCGAACAGGTCGCGGGCCTTCATGTACGGTGTGTGGACGATCTTCACCTCGGCCTCCGCGAACTGGCGTTTCCAGCGCTTCAGTAGGCAGCTGGCCGCCCACGCGATGACCGATCCCCAGCGCATCTCGCTCAGCGTGTCGACCGCCGAGTACAGTGCCCGCGGCACGAGCGACGCCGGGGTCGCGCTGCGCACGAGGGTTCGCACGCACTTCAGCGCCGCCGCGCTGTCAAACCGGCCGGTCATCGTCGCGGCGAGCGCATTCACTTCGATCTGCGTAGTCATATTTTTTCCGGTGCGTCCGTCCGTGTGGATGGTCTTGTTCGGGGGGGGGGGGAAGGTCTGTGCCGAAGGCTGCGACGTTCTTTTTTTTTCCGGTTCACGGTGTCCGCGGTTTTTTTCCACGGAAAAAATATCCACAATTGGCCGGGGAACAAAAAATGCGAATTCCGATTCGGCAACAACCTCGCGCAATTCGCCAGGTGTCTATGCGTTCGTAAAAAAAAGGTAGGCACGAATAACACGAATTAAACCTCCCTGCAGATGAGTTCGAACGATGGTACGATGCCCGGGGAGATGAAGTGGCCGCAGATCGGCACACCCGTCGCGAGCGTCGACGACGTGCAACAGACGGTCGTGCTCTCGGTCGACGCGACCGAGATATCCGGCCCGATGTTCCGCGGGTTCAACCAATCCGACCGCGCGCGCGCCAAGATGGCGCTGATCGATCTGCTGACGCGCGTCGCGCTGACTGAGATATACGATCCCCAGCCCGGCCCCGCGGCGCCCGCCGTCGGCGGGGGCGGGCCCCGGCCAGCCCCCGTCAGCCGGCCGAGGCACGCGCCGCCAGAGGTGCTGTACGAGGCGCTGCGCGACGACGCGTACAACTTTGTCGGGTGGCGCGTGTACTTTGTATCGCATGCCCCCTCCACCGAGTTCAGCTTTGGCGCGGGGCTGGACCGGCTGTTTGACGAGAACCGCGCGAGGCGCAAGGCGGAGCTGCGGCGCGGCGGGCGCTCGGGGTCGGTGGCACAGGCGCGCGACGTTGGCTCGGCCGTGAGCACGTCGGTCGACGGCATCTCGCTGCGCGTCGTGAGCCGCGACACGCTCTACGCCTTCCTGTGCCTGGTCGACGAGGAGTTCCGCGTGAACCAGTTCGCGTCGGTCGCCAACCGCCCGCTGGACTACGCGACCAACCCGGGGAACCCGGCGCTGAAGTTTGGGCTTGCGCGCGAGATCGAGCGGCCCGGGTGGCCGGCGGACGCCACCCCGCGCGAGCGGTCCCGGCGGTTCTCCGAGTACATCCGCGCGCCCGGCAGCGGCCGGTCGGCGATCGCCGCGGCGTCTGCGTTCAACGCGCACGATCCCGGCGCCGTCGGCGACGGCACGTCGACGCAGGCGTACACGCTCACGTTCCCGTATCCGGAGGACGTGTACCTCGTGATGCCGTTCATGCTCGAGAAGCTGTGGTCGCTCCCGCGGCCCGAGCAGTGCGTGGTGGACCCGGACGCGGTCGGCGCCGGGATGGCGAACATCCTGTTTGGCGCCGCCGCGGCGGTGGAGAGCCGCGTGTCGCACATCGAGATGATGATGGCGGAGCGCGACTGGGAGACGCGCATGAGCCTCGAGAACCGCACGCAGGCCGAGGAGCTGCGCCGCCGGTTCGCGGCCGGGCCGGCCGACACCGACGCCCGGCGGGCGGAGCTGGCCGATCTGCTCAAGACCGCCCTCGCAAAGCACGCGCAGGACGCGTTCGCGCGGTACGTGACGGCGTTCCGGAGCGTGGATCCGGCGGTCTGCACCCCGGAGATGCTCGAGATCCGCAAGTACTACGTCGGCCTGCTCGACGGCAACGGCACGAACGGCCTGCCGACGCTCCGGCGCGACTTCAAGGCGATCGACCCGACGATCGGCCCGTTTGGCAACTACTTCATGCACATCCGCACGTTCGTCGACAACGTCATGCGGACGTACTCCACGCACCCGCACTTTGACATCCTGATGATGGTCGCGCTGCAGGCGTACCACCACAACTTTGACGAGCTGCAGTTCAGCATGCTGCTCCCGGGCATGAGCGGGGCCTCCAAATCGTGGCTGCTGAAGATGCTGAAGCGGTGCTTCATCATGGGCACGGTCACGATGCAGACGAGCAAGTCGGACAAGGCCGACCGGACGGCAAACACCAACCTCAACGACTGCATAATACTCGAGGAGGAGGTGCGGCAGTCGCTGCTCGGGCTCGGCTACGGGCGCAACGCCCAGCCGGACGACTCGTACCAGAAGGCCGCGATGGGCTCGGGGTACGCGCTCATCACCATGAACCGGCCGACGGCGGACGGTCGCCAGCGCGAGACGTTCCGGTTCATCATCCCGATGAACTGCGTGTACATCGGGGCGTCGAACGATCCGTTCACGAACGTGTCTGACGCCATGTCGCAGCGGCTCATGGTGCTCGCGTGCAACTCGATCACCCGCGACGGGATCGACCCGACCGCGTTCTTTGACGGCGCGTGGTTCAAGGATCCCGAGGCGGAGGCCATCGCGATCGAGCGCATCCGCATCGTCCAGGCGCTCGTGTTCCTCACCGAGAAGCTCATCAAGGTCGGCGCGTTCCGCGACGTGGACATGACGATCGCGGGCAACTTTGCCGCCGAGTTCAGCGCGGTGCTCAAGGCGCACGACATCCCGTACGTGTACCGCGACATCTACCGCTTCCGCAACATCTGCCGGACGATGGCCATCGTCGACGCCGTCAACCGGCTGTTCCTCTGCGCCGGCTCGGCGATCCCGATGGACGCGCCGTGGACCGACAACTTCCTCCGCGCGATCGAGCCGCTGCTCGTCACGACGACGGAGACGTGCACCATGGCCCTGTCGATGATGTGCCAGATGCTCGTGCCCGACTTCCAGCAGGCCGTCATCCGGGCCGCGATCACCGGGTGCGACACCAACGTGCCAGAGGACACCGCGACGACGTGCCCGAGCACGCTGTACATGGCGCCGGAGACGGCGCAGGCGCTGTCGTCGGCCGGCGGGCGTCTCGGCGCGGCGCACCGGCGAGCCGGCGCGACGGCGGCGCCCGCGGCTCCCACGGCGCCGGCGGCGGACATCACGGACGCGGAGCGTCGGATGGGCGTCGCGACCGTCGACCCGCCGGCGGCGAGCGCGCCCCCGCTGCGGTTCAACGCGTACGACTACATCCTGCTGTCGGGCGACGTGAACCGGGTCGTGGACGCGGTGGTGCGCACGATCATGCCGAAGCCGCCGATACAGCTCATCCGGCAGCTGTTCAAGAAGCTGCAGACCACGACCATACAGGCCAGGAACAGGAACCCCGACGGCGACGTGATCGCCGGAATGGACGGCCAACCGCGGCGGCAGGGCGTCCTGGACTTCATGTTCCAGTCGCAGCAGGCGGGAACGCACCCGATCAGGGCGCTCATCGCCGACCAGACGGTGCGCGGTCAGCACGTGACGTACATCGCGCAGGATCTGCTGATCCAGGAAGGCGCGACGCCGATGACCATCCTGCTCGCGACGGTGTCGCGACTGTGCAACAAGCACACGACCCCGGCGCGCCTGGTCACGGTCTTTCCGCTCCGCGTGCGCATCCCCAACCCCGACGCGCTGATGAAGAACTTTGAGGCAGAGTTCGCCGCGCTGACCATTGCCGACCGCGTGGCGCCGACCGTCGACGTGGCGTCTCCGCCGGCGGCGACCGGCGGGTTCGTGCAGGAGTTTCCGCAGATCCACAGCATCGTGACGATCAAACCCGATCCGCGAAGGTGCTCGGAGATCGTGACCATCAACGCGCCCAACGAAGCGACGGACGCGGCGCTGTACTGCAGCGTGCACGGCTCGGCGCCGCCGCACACGGTGGACATCGTGCTGCTGAACTACGACGTGGAGACCCGCGCGTTCTTCGATCGCATCGGGACGATCCCGTTTCCCGACGACGTCAAGGAGTACGCGATGACCGCCATCCCGTATTACCACAACCGGGTCGAGGCGAAGATCGCCTCGCGCCTCGGGTCGAAGGAGTGCCCGCGCGATTTCGTGCGCGCGTACCTGCGCAACGAGGTCCGCCGACGCGGGGACCACTCGTCCGCGCCCACCGTCGAGTGCGCGATGATCTCGGCCGTCAAGGCGGCCGCCGATCCCGAGGCGTTTGCCGAGGAGCTGCTGTCCTCGCGGTATCCCGACATGGTCGTGCAGCCGCCGCCGCCACCGGTCGAACCGACGCCGGTGCGAGCCGCGGCCGAGCCGGGCGGATCCCGGATGCAGGTTCTCGTCCGCCAGCAGCAACAGCAGCGCGCCGCGGCGCAGCCGTGCGTCGTCGCCACCGCGGCCACGACGACGCTGTTGTTCAGCCCGGACACCGCGCGGCACTGCGGGGCATCGGGAGACGAGAGCGACGACGGGACCCCGCCTACGGAAAAGCGCGCCCACGCCCCGCCGGCCAGCGCACAGGAGGAGTGGGTGGGCATGCCGTACACGAGCGAAGAGGATGACTAAAAAAATGGACGTGTCCGGACTCTGGATTCGAACCAGTTCCGCCAGCACCCTTGCCGGAATGCAACCATCTACACCACTTTCCGGGCAGTCCAAAAGAAAATACACCGCGATCTCTTTTTTTCCCCATATTCACATGGTCAGAAGTATGATCGTGCCGGCCGCGAACGACGCCACGACGGCCGCGAGCAGCAGCGCCGATCGGTGCGTTCTCACCCATCGGATGCTGCGCGCGATGGCCGGCCGGGACCGTGGGTCGAACACGCCCACCGATTCCGCGGGCGGCGACGCGGTGCGCAGCGGCAGCAAGAGGCACACGCCATCGACGCCGCGGAGTCTGCTCAGGCGCGCGGTGGCCAGATCGCACCGATCGCGGAGCGTCAGCGCGCGCGAGATGGCGGTCGCATCCGCGGCCTGCACCATGTTGGCCACCTTGGCGCGCGCGACGGCGACCGCGATCGCCGCCTGCTCGATCTGCGCGGTGCCGACCCGGACATCGGGGCGTTCGAGCGCGTCGAGCCTCTCGTGCGCGACGGTCACCGCCGTGCGCGCCGTCTGGTACGCGATGGCGAACTCTGACGTGTACATTTTTTCCGTTCGGAACGATGGTCGTCTGGCGATAGCGACAATATAAAATACGAGCACGCGAACGAGAAAACTCCGGCGTCATGTTCACGATCCCATTCATACGCACTCCGGTGCTCGAGCTTGGTGTCAGTTTCGGATCGGTCGACGTGGATGGCGAGCACGCGGGCGCACGGCTGTCCAGACGCGGAATCGTGGCACGCATACTATCACATCCCGCGGTGCGTGCGCACCCTCGGTTGGATGGCCCGCGTCTGACGACGGCGTGCATCGCGCAGTTGCTGCGCACACGCTTCGCGGGGCAGTGCTCTTATTTCGTGCTTCGTGGCGGAACGGTCATTCCCGAGCTCGATCCTCTGCCCGAACTTCCAGTTCCGAGAGTGATGCAGGTCTGCCCGGAATCGTTTGTACACTTTTTCCGCGAGTATCCAACGCACCGAGTGCGCCCGGCGTCCGGAATACGCGACATGATCGCGGAAGCGTATTGGTCCATCGTCGCGGTGCAAGAATCGTTGCGTCTACGCGCGTTCAACGCCGTGGGATTGTTCGTGCGCTGTGGATATCCAACTCCCGGACCAGTCTCTCACAGATGGGTGTTCAGGTTGCCGGACGTGGGCCAGCCGACCGGAACGAGCCTCGGCCTTACGTGGCCACAGTTCGGTTACGCGCTGCCGTTCGACGTATCCACCCCGGAGACCGCGACGTGCCGCGGCGTCGCGATCCCAGTGCTGACGTCCGCTAATGCCGACCGGGATATTCTCGTGCACCCGTTCGTCTGCACGATGCTTCAGCCCGGACCAACGGTGTTGGTGGATGATGTGCTCCACTCCCACTCGATTCGCGGGATGGACGCCATTCGTCGCGACTTCATGTGCCCCATCCCCGTCGAGCACATCGACGTCGACGGGGTGGTCACCGTATTATGACGTCATAAAGATTTGAATATCTTTTCCCAATTATTTTAAAAAAACTTGTCAAAAAATAAATAAAAATGGAAGCGAAGCAATGTGCGCGGGCTGCCGCCAAGGTCTCCGACTATCTGAAGTTCCCCGACGATGATCTGGCCAAGTCCTACTACAGGGTGGGGTTTAACGGCGTCTCGATGGCCGTTGCAAAGTCGGCGCTGCAAAAGTCGATCCGCCGCGGGGAAACGGCCGCTGCGAGGTACTGGGCAGCGGTGTTGCTGGCGTCGCACAAGGTTGCAAATCTGTACAACCGGCTGCTCGTGATCTCCTGCGAGGACATTGGCCCCGCGGACACTTCCGCGCTCGAGCAGGTCGTCGCCGCCGCGGAGCGTTACAAAGTCCTCAGGAGCGTGCAGTTTAAGGGGCCCGGAGCGTGGAAGCATCTGCGTAACGTCGTGGCTATCCGCGCCGACGTCGACGCCCTCGTCCGTATGCTGTGCGCCGCCCCGAAGAGCAGGGTGTGCGACCACGCCTGCATTGGTCACGTGGGCCCCATTTTCGACGTCCCCGAAGCTCCGCCCCGTCAAGCGCCGGTGGATGGGTGGATCTCTGGCATGTGTGCAAAGGCCGGGGACCGCGACATCGTCGGGGCGCTCGAGTGCATGGCCTACGCCCTGAAGTGTCCCCAGGACAAGCGCGGGGCCGTGCTGGAGGAGATCCTGGTGCGTCTGAAGGAACTTGGTGCGGGCGCCGCCGTTCGCGCCGCCAGGATCGTCATGTCCACGAAGGAGAAGGGCTCGCGGCCGCCGTTCATGCCCATTGTGCATGGGCTGTTCGTCGCCGCTGGCATGGGCGTCGACTGCAACTCCAAGATGGTGCCCGGTCCCCTGGGCGCGGCCACGGTCTACCGGCGTCTGCTCCACGACCCCACGCCAGAAGTGCCAGACTGGGTTAATGACATGCACGTGCATGGGGTAAAGGCCGGCGCGGTCCGTGCGTTCGTGGTGTCTGAAAACGCTGCGCTCGACCCCCACGTTGACCCCGAGCAGGCTCCGTTCCCAGAGAGGGAGATGTATGAGCGGGCGCTGGCGGTGGGAGTGCCCGTCAGGCAGACTGCAAAGATGGCAGAGAAGCGCAGGGTCTGATGATGAAAAAAAATGGCGGAAGAGGGGGGGGCAACGAGGAACATGTTTCTGCATTAGGGTGGTGAAAATTCATTTCTTTGACCGCTTCTTTGGTGGTGCTGCTTCCAGCTGGCCGTGCTCGCGCCGCGCGTACCAGACGAGCATGAGCAGCGCATCGGCCATGTCGTGCCTGCGTCCCTTGCCGGCCAGCTTCGACGCCACGTTGCACCCCGGCCGCGTGCGCACCCCGCCGCGAAGGAGCGACAGCGACTCGGCGATGGCCGCGGCCTTCTTGTCGCCGGCGCGCGCGAGCCGTGGAAACTCGCGCACGATCTCGTGCGGCGTGACGCTCGTCACGCGGGCGCCCCGCTCGGTCGCGAACGCGGCGAACGCGGACTGTAGCAGCTCCGTCTTTCTGTTGATGGCCGGCTGCTCCTCGAGCACGTACTCGCCCACCCACGGCAGTTCATCTATCAGCAGCTTGGCCACGTGCACAGCCCGCGTGGGCGTGTTGAACTCCTCCAGCGGCGGCAGCTTGACGACGTTCGTGACGGTCGGCGGCCATTCGGCGATGTCGCCCGTGCAGTATGCGAACCCCAGTCTCCCGAAATCGACGGCCATCGTGGTGCGCTTTTCCTCTGCCATCCGGCTCTTCGTCAAAACACGCGCGACACCGGAAACGCGACGCGGGTGGCATATAAAACCAGCAACGACAGAAAAATATGTACGGGACCGGGTATTCGCAAGCCGACACGAAAGCGGTCAGGCGGCGCAGCGCCGCGACGGCCGCGGTCGTCATGGCCGGGTGGATCATCTTCGCCATCGACGTTCTGATGCTCACGTTCTGGGTCATCGTCGGTGTCTACGTCGTGTGCACGGACAGCACGCTCATGACCGAGCACATGCTCGCGGCGTTCCACTTCCCGAGCACCATCGGGGTCTGTCTCGCGCTGGAGGCATTCGGCGCGATCGGCCGCCGCACGCCGGAGGAGGCGGCGTCTGCCGGATCCGAGTACGGGTATCTGGCGTCGTGGGGCCTCACGTTCTACACCGCGCTCATGACCGACATGCTGTCGCTCGTGTCTCTGGTCAGGCACGTCGAGGACCGGACCGACTGGAAGCTCGAGCTCGCCGTCGCCATATGGGCAATGGTCGACAGCATTCTCATCATTATGTGGTCGGTCTGGCTCCTCATACGGTCGCGGTCGGTGCGGCGCAAAACGCGCTGAGCTCTGAGACGCTCCCGTCGCGGGCGTCCAATTTGAACGGGGAAAAAAGGAAAGAAATAACATTTTGACGGCTGTCGTGATCGAATGGAAAATAGCATCGTTGTCCGAATCCTGCCCGATGTCACGTACTACATGACGCAGCTGCTCGACGACGTGAGATCGCCCGACGCGGCGGTATTGGCGTACGTGTGCAAGGTGTACGCGTCTGTGGACGGGCCATTCACGGCACGGCTCATGAAGGTCGCGGCCGAGCGTGCGCAGGTCGGCGACCGCACCGCGTATATCGTGGACATGCTCGGGAATGTCGTGTCCGTGCAGCACGGCGTGGAGTCGCTGGACATGCTCCGGGTCGCGTGCGAGTATTACGCGCGACCGACGCTGTTGTCGCATATGGCGTACGCCCGCAACAACGACACCGCGTTCGATGCGACCGTGCGCATCGCACAGACGGACATCGACGCGTGGATCGCCGCGCAATACGCCGACATCGAGCAGCAGAAGAGCGGCGTCGATAGGAAGGACATGCTCGAATCGAGAAAGGAGTGGCTGACGAGGCTGACGTCGAGATTCTCGGCCGTCCAGCTGGTCAATTTTGCGGAAGTGCTGCGCGAGACCGACGCGGTGGTCGGTCAAAAACGGTCGTGGCCGCGGTCCGACGACTCGCCCACAGTTACCCTGACCGTGGAGATCGAGGACACCTCGCTCGTCATGCAGATGGCGGCCGACATGCTGGTCTTCCGCTCCGCCGAGTTTCCCGCCGTACAAGTGCATGGGACGGGAGTTGGATGGTACTGAACCAAATATGGATGACCAGTTCTTTTTCTCATCTTCGGTCACTGTTTATTTTTCTTGTGCGAAATGGGGAAGGGGGAGTGTATCACATCACAGGGTTCACTGGCTGCAGGAACCACAGGATCTCCGCGGTTGGGATCTCGTACGGCGATGCCGGACCGCGGCCCGGAGGCATTTGTCGTGGCGTGCCTGCGGTGCCCTCCGCGAGCACCTCGACGTTGTCAAAGATGTTGGCATCCGTCTCGTCGATGAACGGGATGTGCGTGCTCGCAAACTCGGACTTGGACCCGATCAGATCGACGCGCGGAAGCTTTGTATCCATTGCGAATTCCTCCGTGTCGGTGACCAGACCCGCGCCGAGCGCGAATGACGTGTCGGGGTCGTCGTCCAACATGAGCTCCTGCGGGTAGAAGAACCGGGCAATATCGGCGCACACATCCGAGTGGACCCCGACCGTGATTGGCGCGATGCACTCGGCCTCTTCCCACTCGGGATCGCGCGCGACGCCTCCACCGCCGAGCGCCATGAACGCGAGCATGCCTTCGCGGGCGGGCGCAATGTCGATCGCGGGGCTCGTCGGTTCGACGAGAACCTGCATCTGTGCAGTCGGCTCCTCCCGGACGGCCGGGCGCTCCGGCACCACGTCGACGAGCGGGGGTGGTGTGGCCGGACGATCGATCACCATGTCGTCCAGCGGCAGAACTTCCGGCGGCGGCGGCGTGGCTGGGCGATCGACCACCATGTCGTCCAGCGGCAGAACTTCCGGTGGCGTCGGTGTGGCCGGGCGCGCGCGCTTCCTCGGTGCGCCGCAGATGCGCTCCTCGAGCCCGACGACGCGTTCGTCGGACATGTCGTCGGTCACGCGCATCCTGCCAATCTTGCGCAGGCACGAATAGACGTCGATCCAGCCGTCGTCGGCGAGGGCGGCGAGCTCGCGCAGGACCTTGGCGCGCTTCTGGACCTCCGCGGCCCTCGCGACCGCGGCGAGCCGCTGGGCTGCCGCGGCCATCTCGCGCGCGCTGGCGCGCCCCACGACCATCTCCGTCTCGTACGCGGCAGTGCTGCGGTGTGCGCGGTTACCCGGGGTGATTTTGCAGTCCGACATAATATTTCTCACTTTCACGGTCAATAGTTTTTTTTATTTTTTTAAATATTCTAATAATAATAATTCGGTTGACAGCGAAAAATAATATCTAAATACGTCATAATTGTGACGTCATAACCTACGTCATATTGACCGGGGACCATGCTCACGACAACGTCGGGAACGATGCGCGGGCACCCGACGCATGTACCGCAATCGTCGCACGATAAAAAAAAGAAGTTCTGGGTGCATCGTGGACAAATGTTTTTCATTTTTTCCCGCAGTGTCCGCGTCGCGAACACCGGCACATTTTTATATTGTCACCACTGGTACTCCTCGGGATTGGAGAAACAGTATCTGCAACCATTTGTGCATTGTTGGAACTTGTCCCCGACGTCGCGGTGCGGATAGCACTTGCAACCGCGCTTCTTGTACGCCGCGGTGTCGTGGCGTTCTCCGGTGGCCCCGCCGGTGAGCGACGCGATGTCCTTCCACCCAACGCACGCGCCGTCGACGATGTCCTCTGGAAATTCGCTCATCAGCCACTCGGCCGTGCACGTCTGGGCCTTGATTCCCCCGAGATGAGGATGGATGCACGTGCGAAACACCTCCGCCTGACGTTCCTTGGAGAGCTCGGGGAACCGGGCGCCGATGGGGTTGTCGCGGAGACGCGCCCGAGTCCGGGCGAACGAGAGCTGGAGGAACGAGAAGTGCACGCGTCCGAGTCCGAGCGCACGCATCTCGCGGAAGAGCACGGGGACGTGGCCGACGTTGTGGCGATCCGCGGCGTCGCCCTGCAGACGATACACGACGATCGGATCGACGTGCACCATGATCGACATGTTCGGATCCTGGCGCATGTCCGCGCAAAGCCGCACGAGCTGCCTGAGCTGGTCGATGCGCGCCTCGAGCGTCGGCGAGAGCCCGGGCTCCAGCGCGACGCCGGTCGTCTCGCCGTTGATGGTGAACGTGAAGTGGTGATGGTACTTGCTCATGACGTCCTGATTCGCGGACCACGCCGCGATCAGATTCGCGTAATCCTTGGACCACCAGCTGACGACCGCGTTCCGCTCGGGCGACACGGGGTATTCGACCGGCTGCCTCGTCATCGGATTCTCGTATTTAAGCACTCCCCCGCGCAGTTCACCGAAAAAGGCGGCGAGCAGACGGAGATTCGACGGCACGTCCGTCCGGCGGCTCGCGCTGATCACCTCGACCACTTCTTTGGCAACGACAGCGGACATTTTATTTTATTTTTTGAATTATTTTAAATAATTCGGCTGACAGCAAAAAACTAATTATTTAAATACGTCATAATTATGACGTCATACTGGACCCGATCCATGCACGCACCGATCGCCGGATATGATGCGCAATGCACATATTCGTCGCCGACGTGACCCGACAGTGCCAAAGTTGGTATGGCAGAAAATATGCCGGTCCAATTCGAAATTGAAAAAAATAACAGCAGACATGGACGCTCCAGCGAAACGCGGCAAACCGTGCACAACGACGGACATTACGGGATGGAGCGCCACTAGGAAAGCGCTCACCACGCTCGGATTGGCGGGGCTCGAACGCACCGGCGGAGAGAGTTCGGCCAGTCTTCTCGCGATGTACCAGTGTCTGTTTCGCGAGTTCTTCAAGATCGCGGTCGAACCGTACACGGTCGGCACGATCTTCGTGTGCGGTGGTTGGGGTAAATCCGGCGTGCTCAGCAGTGTCGCCATATACTCAATTTCAACGAACGAGTGGCATGATGCTCCTGACTTGCCTGGACCACGTTCCGATCATGGCATCGCGTTCGTTGATGGTCGTGTCTTCGTGTTCAGTGGATACACGAACACATGCTTCACGTTTTCGATTTCCAGGAACAAGTGGGAAGTGATTCCACCGATGTCAATCGCGAGGAGTTGTCCAGGCGTCGCAGTCGTCGGTGATCACATCTTCGTCATCGGTGGATTCAACTTGGGCGATTACCTCGATTCAGTTGAAGTTTACAAAGTTTCAGGGAACACATGGACAGCACCAGGCGTCGTTGCACCGATGCCAACTCTGAGGTTCGATTTTGGAGTTGCGGTCATCGGAAACCGCATCTTCACGATCGGTGGTTACAACCGTGGTGCACTTTCCACAGTTGAGGTTCATGACACGGAGACGAACACGTGGACGAAACTCTCGCCGATGCCCACCGCTCGTTGTGGAATGGCAGTCGCCGTCATCGGTCATCAAATCTGGTGCTTTGGTGGATTCAATGGTCACAAGTACTTTGACGTGATCGAGGTGTTTGACGTGGACAAGAACGAGTGGACCACGTCCAAGTTCAAGATGACATCACCGAGGTTTGGAGTGAAGGCAGTGGTCATTGATGGAATGATCTGGATCATCGGTGGTTCTTCAGATGGTGAAACGCTCGATCTGGTTGAAATCTTCGATCCAGTGACCGGGTCCTGGTCCGTCGCACCACGCATGCATATCCCGCGTCAGGGACATGCGGCGATCGCGTTCTGAACACGCGCTCTTTGCATGCTCGGCACCATAAACAACCCCAAAAATATCTTCGTAACAATTGGGCAATTAAAAAAACAAATCACATGACGACCGCCATGAAGATATTCACGCTGACCGACACGATCGGATGGAGTCTGCGGAGGAAGGCGCTGGTCGCACTCGGGCTCGCGGGACTCACGCGCACCGGTGGGGAGAGTCCGGCGAGTCTTCTCGCGGGGGACCATTGGCTGTTCCTCATGTTCGACGAGATTGCGGTCAAGCCGTACACGGTCGACACGATCTTCGTCTGCGGTGGTTTAGGTGGTTCGGGAACCACAAAGACAAACAAGATTTTTACAGTTTCGAAGAACGAGTGGCATGATGCTCCTGACTTGCCTAAACCGCGGTGCGACCATGGCATCGCGTTCGTTGATGGTCGTGTCTTCGTGATCGGTGGTTGGACTCCTGATGATGGAACCACGGACACATGCGTCACGTTTTCGATTTCGAGGAACAAGTGGGAAGTGATTCCACCGATGTCAATCGCGAGGAGTTATCCAGGCGTCGCAGTCGTCGGTGATCGCATCTTCGTCATGGGTGGGTGGCACAAACAGATTCGCACGTGCATTGTTGAAGTTTACAAAGTTTCAGGGAACACATGGACAGCACCAGGCGTCGTTGCACCGATGCCAACTCCGAGGTTCGAATTTGGAGTTGCGGTCATCGGAAACCGCATCTTCACGATCGGTGGTTTCAACGACGGTGCACTTTCCACAGTTGAGGTTCATGACACGGAGACGAACACGTGGACGAAACTCTCGCCGATGCCCACCGCTTGTTATGGAATGGCAGTCGCCGTCATCGGTCATCAAATCTGGTGCTTTGGTGGATACAGTCGCAAGAACGTTGACGTGATCGAGGTGTTTGACGTGGACAAGAACGAGTGGACCACGTCCAAGTTCAAGATGACATCACCGAGGGAAGGAGCGAAGGCAGTGATCATTGATGGAATGATCTGGATCGTCGGTGGTGAATCAGGTGGTAAAGCGCTCGATCTGGTTGAAATCCTCGATCCGGAGACTGGCACGTGGACCAACGCGCCAAGCATGCACAGCCCGCGATATAATCATGCGGCGGTCGCGTTCTGAACTCGCGCCCTTTGCATGCCCAGCACCATAAACAAAACCAAAAATATCTTTCGACAATTGGGCAATTAAAAAACCAAATCACATGACGACCGCCATGAAGATATTCACGCTGACCGACACGGTCGGATGGAGTCCGCGGAAGAAAGCGCTGATCACGCTCGGATTGGCCGGGCTCGAGCGCACCGGCGGAGAGAGTCCGGCCAGTCTTCTTGCGATGTACCAGTGTCTGTTTCGCGAGTTCTTCGAGATCGCGATCAAGCCGTACACGACCGACACGATCTTCGTGTGCAGTGGTTGGGGTAAATCCGGCAAGCTCAGCAGTGTCGCCACATACGCAATTTCAACGAACGAGTGGCATGATGCTCCTGACTTGCCTGAACCACGCAATTCACATGGCATCGCATTCGTCGATGGACGCGTCTTCGTGTTCGGTGGTTGGATTCCCGGGTGTGGGTTGACGAATACATGCCACACGTTTTCGATTTCAAGGAACAAGTGGAAAGTGATTCCACCGATGCCAATCGCGAGGAGTCAACCAGGCGTCGCAGTCGTCGGTGATCACATCTTCGTCATCGGTGGATTCACGGGTGTCGATAACACAGATTCAGTTGAAGTTTACAAAGTTTCAGGGAACACATGGACAGCACCAGGCGTCGTTGCACCGATGCCAACTCAGAGGAACAGCTTTGGAGTTGCGGTCATCGGAAACCGCATCTTCACGATCGGTGGATACGACTGTGATATACTTTCCACAGTTGAGGTTCATGACACGGAGACGAACACGTGGACGAAACTCTCGCCGATGCCCACCGCTCGTCGTGGAATGGCAGTCGCCGTCATCGGTCATCAAATCTGGTGCTTTGGTGGAAGCGGTGGCTACAGGTACCTTGACGTGATCGAGGTGTTTGACGTGGACAAGAACGAGTGGACCACGTCCGAGTTCAGGATGACATCACCGAGAGACGGGGCGACGGCGGTGGTCATTGATGGAATGATCTGGATCATCGGTGGTTATTCACATGGTGAACCGATCGATCTGGTTGAAATCTTCGATCCAGAGACTGGAATGTGGACCATCGCACCATGCATGCACACCCCGCGCTTTGGTCATGCAGCGATCGCGTTCTGAACACGCGCCCTTTGCATGCCCGGCACCATAAACAACCCCCAAAATATCTTCGTAACAATTGGGCAATTAAAAAAAACCAAATCACATGACGACCGCCATGAAGATATTCACGCTGACCGACACGGTCGGATGGAGCCCGCGGAAGAAAGCGCTGATCACGCTCGGACTAGCGGGACTCACGCGCACCGGCGGAGAGAGTCCGGCGTGTCTTCTCGCGATGTACCAGTGCCTGTTTCGCGAGTTCTTCGAGATCGCGGTCGAACCTTACACGGTCGACACGATCTTCGTCTGTGGCAGTTACGACTGGGGGAGATGCGCGTCGACGAGCGAGATATACGCAGTTTCGAAGAACGAGTGGCATGATGCTCCTGACTTGCGTGAACCACGTTGCGGACATGGCATCGCGTTCGCTGATGGTCGTGTTTTCGTGTTCGGTGGTTTGACTCCTGGTGGATACACGAACACATGCGACACGTTTTCGATTTCCGGGAACAAGTGGGAAGTGATTCCACCGATGTCAAACAAGAGGAGTCACCTAGGCGTCGCAGTCGTCGGTGATCGCATCTTCGTCATCGGTGGAAGGAATGACTGGAACGTTATTCTTGATTCAGTTGAAGTTTACAAAGTTTCGGGGAACACATGGACAGCACCAGGCGTCGTTGCGCCGATGCCAACTCCGAGGATCGATTTTGGAGTTGCGGTCATCGGAAACCGCATCTTCACGATCGGTGGATACAACCGCGGTGGTGCACTTTCCGCAGTTGATGTTCACGACACTGAGACGAACACGTGGACGAAACTCTCGCCGATGCCCACCGCTCGTCAGGGAATGGCAGACGCCGTCATCAATCATCAAATCTGGTGCTTTGGTGGATTCAACTGTGGCATGTACCTTGACGTGATCGAGGTGTTTGACGTGGACAAGAACGAGTGGACCACGTCCAAGTTCAAGATGACATCACCAAGGCACGGAGCGAAGGCAGTGGTCATTGGTGGAATGGTCTGGATCATCGGCGGTTCTTCAGGCAGTGAACCGCGCGACCTGGTTGAAATCCTCGATCCGGAGACTGGCACGTGGACCAACGCGCCAAGCATGCACAGCCCGCGATATAATCATGCGGCGATCGCGTTCTGACCACACGTCCATCGCACACCCGACACCGCAAACCAAAACCAAAAATATCTTCAAGTCAATTGGACAGTGGAAAAAACCAAATCACATGACGACCGCCATGGAGATATTCACGCTGACCGACACGGTCGGATGGAGTCCGCGGAAGAAAGCGCTGATCACGCTCGGGCTCGCGGGACTCGCGCGCACCGGTGGGGAGAGTCCGGCCAGTCTTCTCGCGGGGGACCATTGGCTATTCCTCATGTTCGACGAGATCGCGGTCAAGCCGTACATGGTCGACACGATCTTCGTCTGCGGTGGTTACGACCGGGAGAGATGCACGGCGACGAGCAAGATTTTTACGGTTTCGAAGAACGAGTGGCATGATGCTCCCGACTTGCCTGAACCATGTGCGAGTCATGGCATCGCGTTCTCCGATGGTCGGGTCTTCGTGATCGGTGGTTGGATTTCTGGTGGTGGATTCACGAACACATGCGTCACGTTTTCGATTTCCAGGAACAAGTGGGAAGTGATTCCACCGATGTCAATCAAGAGGGGTCGGCCAGGCGTCGCAGTCGTCGGTGATCGAATCTTCGTCATCGGTGGATTCACGGGCGATACTCTCGATTCAGTTGAAGTTTACAAAGTTTCAGGGAACACATGGACAGCACCAGGCGTCGTTGCGCCGATGCCAACTCGGAGGTGGGAATTTGGAGTTGCGGTCATCGGAAACCGCATCTTCACGATCGGTGGTTGCAACCACGGTGAACTTTCCACAGTTGAGGTTCATGACACGGAGACGAACACGTGGACGAAACTCTCGCCGATACCCACCGCTCGGAGTGGAATGACAGTCGCCGTCATCGATCATCAAATCTGGTGCTTTGGTGGATGGGATGGCCACAGGTACCCCGACACGATCGAGGTGTTTGACGTGGACATGAACGAGTGGACCACGTCCAAGTTCAAGATGACATCACCGAGGAACGGTGCAAAGGCAGTGGTCATTGATGGAATGATCTGGCTCATCGGCGGCGAGTCGCACGGTACAACGTTCGGTCTGGCTGAAATCCTCAATCCGGAGACTGGCGCGTGGACCAACGCGCCAAGCATGCACCGCCCGCGCTGTGGTCATGCGGCGGTCGCGTTCTGACACGACGGGAAAAATGGGACAGAACACAACTTCATTTTTTCTCCAAATGTCCGCCAGATAGCGCGTTCGCGTGCGACGATCCAACAAACCATGGACCCCCACACGCACTCGAATTTTCGCCCAGTTTCACGTGTCTAACAATTGCCCGTTCGCTGCCAATCGTTGCCTTCTCGCGATGGTTGCGACCACGCATCCGGACAAAAAAAGACACGTCCGCGAAGATGGGCAAAATCAAAAATGTTCCATGATCTCAATTTGCTGCACGAGTAGCCTCGCCACGGCAGCTTCCCAGAGAGCGCGATAGACGGCATACTTTTCGACGACGTCCAGAGAACCCCACGTTTCTTCGAAATACCCTTGGTCTTTGGCACCCGTTGGCTCGACTTCCAGCGGAAACTCGTCTGGCGGGTCCTGGCCTCGCATGAGAAGCGAGCCAACGTGCTCATCGCCAAAATCGAACTGAATTTGCGAGTCCACGGTCATATTACAAATTCCCGGTTTCGCGAATACCGATACTCTGGCGGGTTTTCGATTGGATGGATCAATTCGAAATAATAGAAAAGCAACAACGCCAACCATGGGCGACATTGACGCTCCAACGAACCGCATCAAACCATGCACAGCGGTGGACATGACAGGATGGAGCGACGCGAGGAAAGCACTCACCACGCTCGGATTGGCGGGACTCGCGCGCACCGGCGGAGAGAGTCCAGCCAGTCTTCTCGCGGGGGACCATTGGCTATTCCTCATGTTCGACGAGATTGCAGTCAAGCCGTACACGGTCGACACGATCTTCGTGTGTGGCGGAATAAAGGACATGTTCAACATGTGCGACACCGTCGAGATATGCTCAATTTCGAAGAACGGATGGCATGATGCTCCCAACTTGCCCGAACCGCGCTGCGGTCATGGCATCGCACTCGTCGATGGCCGTGTCTTCGTGTTCGGTGGTTGTACCCCAAGTGGTTATACTTCAAATTTTCGCACGGACACATGCCTCACATTTTCGATTCCAGAGAACAAGTGGGAAGTGATCCCACCGATGCCATTCCCGAATGGTTCGCCAGTCGTCACAGTCGTCGGCGATCGCATCTTCGTCATTGGTAGCGATTGCTACAATTTAGTCCAAGTTTACAACGTTTCCGGGAACACGTGGACGGCACCAGGCATCGTCGCGCCGATGCCAACTCCGAGGTACAGCTTTGAAGTTGCGGTCATCGGAACCCGCATCTTCACGATCGGTGGTTTCGAATATCTTACCACAGTTGAGGTATACGACACGGAAACAAACGTGTGGACGAAACTCTCGCCGATGCCCACCGCTCGTATGGGAATGGCGATGATCGCCATCGATCATCGGATCTGGTGCTTTGGTGGATATAATGATTACCATTATCTCGATGTGGTGGAAGTGTTTGACGTGGACAAGAACGAGTGGACCACGACCAAATTCAGGATGACGTCCCCGAGGATCGGACCTACGGCAGTGGTCATTGATGGGATGATCTGGATCACCGGAGGACGCTCCGTTGGGGCTAACACACTCAATCTGGTCGAAATCTTCGATCCTGCGACCGGGTCGTGGACCAACGCATCATGCATGCACACCCCACGTTATGGTCATGCGGCGATCGCGTTCTGACCACACGTCCATCGCACACCCGACACCGCAAACCAAAACCAAAAATATCTTCGTATCAATTGGACAATTAAAAAAACCAAATCACATGACGACCGCCATGAAGATATTCACGCTGACCGACACGGTCGGATGGAGTCCACGGAAGAAAGCGCTGATCACGCTCGGGCTCGCGGGACTCACGCGCACCGGCGGAGAGAGTCCGGCCAGTCTTCTTGCGATGTACCAGTGTCTGTTTCGCGAGTTCTTCGAGATCGCGATCAAGCCGTACACGGTCGACACGATCTTCGTCTGCGGTGGTTTAGGTGGTTCGGGAACCACAAAGACAAACAAGATTTTTGCAGTTTCGAAGAACGAGTGGCATGATGCTCCTGACTTGCCTAAACCGCGGTGCGACCATGGCATCGCGTTCGTTGATGGTCGTGTCTTCGTGATCGGTGGTTGGACTCCTGATGATGGAACCACGGACACATGCGTCACGTTTTCGATTTCGAGGAACAAGTGGGAAGTGATTCCACCGATGTCAATCGAGAGGACTTATCCAGGCGTCGCAGTCGTCGGTGATCGCATCTTCGTCATCGGTGGAAGGGATGAGCGGAACATTATTCTCGATTCAGTTGAAGTTTACAAAGTTTCGGGGAACACATGGACAGCACCAGGCGTCGTTGCACCGATGCCAACTCCGAGGTTCAATTTTGGAGTTGCGGTCATCGGAAACCGCATCTCCACGATCGGCGGATGGAATGACGATGGTGCACTTTCCAAAGTCGAGGTTCATGACACGGAGACGAACACGTGGACGAAACTCTCACCGATACCCACCGCTCGTGATGGAATGGCAGTCGCCGTCATCGGTCATCAAATCTGGTGCTTTGGTGGATACGAGGGACGTGATGAACTTGACGTGATCGAGGTGTTTGACGTGGACAAGAACGAGTGGACCACGTCCAAGTTCAAGATGACATCACCGAGGGATGGAGCGAAGGCAGTGGTCATTGATGGAATGATCTGGATCGTCGGTGGTGAATCAGGTGGTAAAGCGCTCGATCTGGTTGAAATCCTCGATCCGGAGACTGGCACGTGGACCAACGCGCCAAGCATGCACAGCCCGCGATATAATCATGCGGCGATCGCGTTCTGACGTTCCACGCGACGCCCCCCCCCATCGCGCAATGTGTGCACGATCCTCGCGCGACGATGAAGTGACCACCACAACACCAACGCAAAATGTGGGTAAACTCCAGTGTTCATTTTCGGGTCATGTGTGTGGATGTACAGTTTGTGCCCGCCGATGACGATATACTAGCCACGCGATCGCCGCGCATATGCCCGCCGCGGGCGCCAGTTCAACACGGAGATCCCACGAAACGACATACAACCACTTCACGAATATGCCGTATAACAGGACGTCGAGGAACGTGTGTATGCCCGCGTATACGATCCCGGCCATTCCCGGGATCGGGTCGATACACTTGCTGACCACGAGTGTCATCGCGAAACCGACGACAGCGCGACACACTACCAAACACGCGGTCACTACGCTGGCAGACGACATATCAGTGTTGGATGGTATCATTATGCGAATTTTATTTTCGTTTTTCTTCGTGCCAATTTATTGCTCCCAATTAGTCTGCGATAAAACGATGAAACGCACGCGAAGCTCCGACGATCTCAACGGCCCCGAGCACACCCCGCGCATCGCGGCGAGCACCGCCGAACTGGCGGACAGACTCTGGATCGCCGCCGAAAAACAGGATGTCATTTCCATCGTGGCACTCACGCGCGCCGGCGCCGATCCCAACGCTGTCCGCGATGGCGGCTCCATACTGACCGCGGCATTGCGCTTCGATGACCATACGCACGACGCGGTCTCCGCGTTACTCGACGCGGGCGCTGGTCCGAACTTGGAGATCCCAAAAAATGCGCGCGGTGATAGTTGGGGCAGTGTTCTGTCATGTGCAGTTTACTGCGGCTGTCACTCGATCGTGCGCCTGCTGTTGGCCCGAGGTGCACAGCCACACATGGACGCATTGCGCACAGCGTGCAACTGGCAAAACGTCGAAGGCGCGGAGGCCCTCCTATGCGCCGGATGCCGCATCGATGTCGCCACGGAGCCAACTATTAGCGACTTGCTCGACCATGTGTTTTTCGGTCTTCCATTTCACGGCACGACGCGCGAGCATCGGGTTCGCGAATTTGCCACGCTGTTTGTCCGTGCCGGCGCCCGGATCGACACGCAGACACGCCACCGGTTTCCTGGGTTGGATGAAGTGGTGACCGACACTCACAACGAACGACGGATCGCAAAGCGGGCAGCTAAGACATTCATCGTTGGTTGCGCCGTGCCCGTGGATGACAGCCCGGTGGCGCTTCTCGCCGGGTTTCCCGAGATCGCGGGGTTCATCGCGTTCCACTCGCTGGATCCGGTGTGCACAGCCAGGGTCAATCGCCGGCCCGAGCTACCATGAACACTATTTTGGTGGTCACCAATTGACACGCTCAACCATCGAACGGTGAAACGACATGTCAACTGCCAACGTGTGTTCCTATTGCAACATCCCAGTGTCCGGCTGCGCGACCAAACGCAGACTCGTTGGTTCGTGGTGGGGGCTCCTGTGCAGTGCGTGCGCCAAGAAATACGACGATGAACCAGAGCGTAACAAATGTGCGAGTTGTGGCGCCACGGTGGATGGACGCATTTGCGATTATCGATTCACCGGAATCATTATGAACCCGCTGTGCGAAACGTGTGCCCGGGAGTATGACACACACACCACGCAAACTTGATGGTTCGCATGACGTCGAATCCACACTGACAACGCTCACCAGTGTCCGCCTAAAATTGAACAAAAACAACGTCCGCAATTGCATGCACGCGTGATTCTGCACGTTGCGTTCTATTTCTTTTTCTTTTCCACGCCACATGGTCAAGTGTCACTCATCAGGACGCACGCGCAGCACTTCATGCAGCACGTGCAATCGCCGCACTGGCAGCAGTTGCGACACCAACCATTCTCACCGCAGCAGTCCGACGCGGAGCAACAGCAGACCACACAACGCATGCACGGGCTGTGATCGCCGCTGCACCCACCATTGCACATGCACCCAGGAACGCAGTTGCCCATGTTTCGTTTTTGGTTTTCCGAATCGTATTTCGTCAATTGGCCATGCGTCCGAAAAAATCTATTTTCATGTGTCCGTCACCGGAATCCGCAATTGCGTCGTGCATGTGATGCCCCCCGTCGGGTATTTGGAGTTTTTCAGTTCAGTTTGTCATGATCGGTGTCCCGCGGGTGATCACGTTGGCGGGCAGCGTGTCCATGTAAACGATTTGTGGGAAAAACCAGCCAGTCGGCCACGCCCAGACTTGGCACGACGGGAACACTGCATCATCGAAGATCGCGCCGATCGTACGATAGGCGTACAAATGCACCATGGACGCGGCGTCGTCGTATTTGACGAGGACTTCCAAGTTCCAGCGCTGCTCGAGAAGCGACCACCGATGCCTCGTCCACCGCTGGTTGCCAGAAAAACTGGCCTCAGTGAGGCCGTCGGAACGGTGATATGCCCTGGTGAACGTGATCTCCACGTCCCGGATCTCGTTGAGCATCGGCGCCATCTTACCGTATGCGAGTTGTGGGCCGGCGGGGTCGTAGTTCAGACCCGAGTCGGGTGACAGGCCGCGGGGTATCGTGGAACCGCTCTGCGTCGCAACTTCACGGGGTTTTGGCACCCCGGACACACAAACTTTATCAGTCATTTTTTTAAAATCTTCCTTTGTTTTTTTTCCTCACTGCCCAATTCGCGGCGCCGGAAAAATATCTGGATCAACCCGACAATTGGTATCGAAACGAACCAAAAACAAATCACCATGGGCACGACTACCAGAACCCCGTCATCCGAGATCGTCGACGGTCTCAGCAAGGGCACGCTCGTCTACGACGCGTTTGCGCCATCGCGCACATTCTGCTTCCAGCGCGTGCCGGCGTTTGTCGAAATCCGGGACGTGCTGATCGTAAAGTGTGATATGCAGCCATGCATTGGCGATCGCAAGCGTGTGACATGGCGCACCACGGAGACCTGGACGAGGCACCGGTTCATGCCGTTCCAGCAACGCTGGGATCTGGAGATTCGCGCAGAGTACGTGAATGACCACCCTCCCGGAACGGAGATTCGGCGCACCATCGGTGCAATTTTCGACTCGCCGGTATACTGCGCGTGCCAAGTCTGGGCGTATCTGGTCGACGTGCCCGAGTGTCGTTGGGCGAGCACCCAGGACGTCAACGTGGTTGCCCGCGGTGAACTCTCTCATCTGGTACAGTGACCACACGTGAAGCACATGGGGGGGGGGGAAGTTACACACAAACAATTGGAATACAACAGTCGGATGGAAAAGTTTATGCCATTCAAACTTCTCGTGTGCGGATCGCGGACCTGGACCGACCGTGCGCTGATCGTAGCCACTCTGTCCGCGTATCCACCCGGCACCACGGTCGTGCACGGCGGCAACGGCACTGTGGTGCGTGGACGGATAGTCGCCGGAGCCGACCTCATGGCCGCCGAGGTTGCGCGCGAACTCGGCATGCGCACGATCTGCTACAACGCGGATTGGGCCGGTGCGGGCTTGGCTGCGGGACCGGCGCGGAACGAACGCATGCTCGTCCGGGAGAAGCCATCGCTGGTCATTGCGTTCGTACGGGGTCCACTGGTCAAGTCGAAGGGCACGCGCGATTGCGTCACGAGGGCACGTCGGCGTGGAATTCGCGTCCAGATTGTGCACGACTGAAAATGCGAACCAACACAAAAACACGACAGTTAAATTTGTTCGGTCCCGCGTTTCTTCAGTGTGACGCCGCCGCTGCATAACACATGCCGCTGAGCTGCTCTGGCACCCCGGTCACCTCGCCACACTTCCCGGATACGGGATCGAACATCTCGATCGTGTCGGCAAACTTCAGCCCGGCGCATCCCTGGTCCATGGTCCCGCCGACGATCCAGATGTTCCCCGCGATAGCGACGGCGGATGCTCCACACCTTGGCCGCACCAGCTCGCCGGAACAAACGCCCCACGTGTCGTGCGTGATGTCGTACGCAACGATGGTCCGAACGCGAACTCCGAGCCGCGCTCCGCCGAGGAACCAAATTTTTTCGCCGACGATGACCGCGGCTGACCCGCCGGTCGGCTGGTACCTCGGCGAGAGATCTTTCATGGCGCCGGACGCGATGTCGACTGCGACAAATGGCATGTGGTCGCCATGGAAGTGCGCATCGCTGAGCACGTACACGGCGCGTTCGCTGGCAACGACCGCATCGACCGTGTTGGGCCCACATGGGTCGGTTTGCGGCACCAGCCACCCTCCCTGTCCGGTTGTTGCATGGTCGATCCCCACGCGACACACACGCCCCTCGCAGCCGGCGACCGAGACAAAACGACCGTCCGCTAGACCGGCGAATTTCTCGCGCCGATCCCAATGCCAACTCACGGTCATCTGGTCACAGTTATCGACGACGATCTGTTCAATTTTGTGATCGGTCCCCGACTGCATGGCGCGAAAAACCAGTCCGTTCACCGTGAAGATGGACTCTAGAAAAGAATCCGGTGCCATCGAGATGCTTGCATTGTCGGTCCATTTGCGCTCGAGCGTGTCAAACATCGCGTACGAATAATCGGTCACGACCATGATCCGCGGCGGCGGTGGCCGTGGGTCGACCGCGAGCTCGCCGATGTCGTGCATCAAGTACGTGTCCTGCGCCAGTCCCGTCGCGGGGCATTCGGGCGAGAATATGGCGCGGAGGAGCGCGAGCACCGACGCTTTTTGGGCTTTGCGTGCGGCGCTATCCTCTTCGCGATGCGGACGGTTGGTCTTCATATATTTTTTTTGTTTCACGGTCAACGACTTTTTTTATTTTTTCGAAAATATTTATTTTGACAACAAATAATTATTTAAATACGTCATAATTATGACGTCAAATTATGGGGATGTCCGGACCGTGACAGTGGACACCACCGCGGTGAGTGACGTTCACATAGGCCACCGATCCCGCAAATTTACATACGAGATCCAATTGTTAAAAATATCTCGTCCGAATATCTTTTTAAAATATAAAAACGAAAACGACATGACCATGGACGAACCCCGCCACGTGAAACAGTGCACCGACGACACCACCCCGTACTTTGACAGTGTGCCAGATCACATCATCGCGGACATCTGTTGGCTACTTTTGCAGAACCCGAACGGCGAATCGTTCCGCCGGTTCGCCGCAACGTCCAGACGGATGCATTCGGTCGCGTATTCGCGCGACGCGTGGATCGGTGTCGATCTGTACAACTTCCCGGCGTATATGTGGACAGGCCCCGCGGCTGCGGTGGCCGACGTGTTCGTGGCCAAGTATGGCTGTGGCGCTGAAATGGCCCGCGATGTTCTGGGGCACGCATCACTGTTGACCAAATTTGACATCCGACTGAGCGGCGATGCGCCAGCGCTCGGCGATCTCTTCGGCATCATATCCGCACATCCAAACCTCGTCGATTTGACCATCATGGGCGCGTTCTGCGTTGACGCTATTCGAATTCCGCCGACCGTGCAACGCGTAACGACCGATGCGTCATGTCGACCGGGCGGCATCTTCCCAAACATTCGCACACTCGCGTTCAAGGAATCCGCTGTTTTGACGCACTTGCCGGGGTGGATGGATGCATGTCCAAATGTGCGGAACCTGCGGTTCGACTGTTCCGTTGACTGGTCCATGGTACGCTACATCCTGCAACACCCGGCCATCGAAACGTTGACTGGGTGTTTTTCCGCGTCCGTTGCGATCGACCCAGCTGTCGTTCCGATAGCGTCGAATCTGAGGTCTTTGCGCGCGAAGTGGTGCGACGGAATATCCAACACACTGACCGAGTTTCTGCGTTGCACACCAGCCCTAACGTCGCTGACCGCGTGCTGCGTTGTGGACAGTGCGACGATCTCGTCAATTGCCCGCTTGCGCAATCTGCGCAATCTGTGCCTACGCGCGGATGGAGGACGCGGTATCATCGAGGCGTTTCGCGAGTTCTGTGACACGCAGTTCGCCGCAAAACTCGAACGGGTGAAGCTCATCAATTTTCCGGTCGCAGCGATCACTGCGTTGGTATCTTCCCCGCGCGGATCCGCCATCCAAATCCTCGAACTGGATGGGCGATCGAGACCAACATACGATGCTAATGAAGATCTGGCACCGTACAGTCCGGATGCGATTCTGCCGTCGTGCCCAGCTCGGGTAATAATCTCACGTCGCCATCGCGAATATGGATGGCATTCATACACGCAGCTTTTGGGTGCACCAGGCATCCAGTATCTGGAGATCCGTGAAGATGCCAGCGATATGTTGTATCGATTCGCCATGGAGGGACGTCAGATCTGCGCCAAATCCGTATCCATCGTGCCGTTTATCATGGATGATATGCACCGCGAAAGATTTCTGAGCGTGTCCGGTGGTGTACGCGATACATGGGCCGTGCTCCCCGCCGTCGAGGAGATAACGATGCTGGATTGGTGGAGCAACTACGATCTGGAACGATCGGCCACATTCATACTATCGCGCCCGTGTCTCAAGAGACTTATCACGGACATACCACGTCTCGTAGCGATGTGCATTGCGGCCGGAGCCCAATTTGCCATCGACGTGTGTCCCGCAGTTGATCGGAGGTTGATGCGAAAACGACAATAACCGAGCACCTCAATTGGACAATTGTTTTTTTTGACAGACGATGAGAAAGACAATCGCCAAACTCGAACGCTACATCGACCAAACGCCGACCAGCGAATTCGACCCGGTCGCGGTTAAGATGCTGGAGGAGGCCGCGGTGGCGCGCGGCAACGACGATCCCGCGCCGTGCTCGGTGTGCGTCAGCGACACGCCGGTCGACATCTCGAAGCCGCGCACGCTGGTCGCGTGGAAGTGAAAATAATCAACTGGACATTTTTCCCTTTTCATGTTCGCATAAATTTCACATGATCCTGCACGCCCGCGGGACCGGAATCTGCCCGAGCCCTCTCGGTGTCGCTGCACGCTCCTGGGGGTGCACCGCGCAATTGAACAACCCAACGAACAGAATGAAGAGACCTGCCGAGATCGATCTGTTTTCCGCCTGTTGCGAGGACCGCGCCGACGACGTGCGGCAGATGCTGCGCGACGGCGCCGACCCGAACCAGCGCCACGAATGCGGCCTCACGCCGCTGTGGGCAGTCAGTGCGCTGGGCAACGTGAAGGCTGCCGCTGTGCTGGTGGCTGGCGGCGCCGATCTCAATGGGCTCAGCGAATGGACTGTCCGTGATAATGTGTGGCCACATCCCCGAATCAAGAGCGGTGGCGTGTGCAACTGTGCGTGCAGAGAGGTGGCACTTCAGATTGCCGTCGATCGTCTGCGGGGCGAGATCGTCGATCTGTTGATCCGCGCCGGGGCCGATCCACACCGCGGAGATAAGGTCGGCATGTCTCCGTTCGTGTACGCCGCCGGCTATGCGACCCCGATGCTGCAGAGGATGATCGCCCTCGGCGTCGACCCGCACGTGGAGGGCCACCATGCATTGGACGCCGCGGCGTCAGCGTTCAACGTGCCCAGCGTAAAGCTGCTGGTGGAAGCCGGGGTGCACCCGGTCTCGGTGCGCGTTAACTGGGGGTGCTGCGTGAAGATGACCAGGATCCTGCGTGCGGCGTGCGTGAAGAAGGCGTCCGCGCTGTGCCTCGCGACGCAACCCGGGCTTGGGACCGACAGTCCGGCGGCGCTGCTCGGGGGATTTCCGGAGATCTCCGCGTTCATCGTTGCGCTCGCGGCGCAGTTCGACGCGCACCCGGTCACGTGCACCGACGAGCTCGTGGCGACCAAGATCCGCGCGATCGCACGCCGCGTCCCAGAGCTCCCGTGAAAAGATGAAGGGCACACATCCGTCTGTCGTCTGTGCCGACGTGGACGCGGCGGACCGGAATCGGTCTGGGCGCGTCGTCACAATATTGAGCACGGCCAATTGAACAACGGTATTTTTACAGACGATGAACCCAATCATTTCCGCTCTCATGGAATTCTCGACATTTGCACTCGTTATCGTGACGGGGGTCGCAGGCGCGCTTCTGTTCGAGTTCTACATGTCGAAGCATTCGTCGCCGGTCTACATAATATCCATAACACTGTGCGTACTGTTGAACGTGGTTTCGATGATCATCGGTGTGTGGGGTTCGAACACACTGACCATAGTTCTCGTTCTCGCATTCATCGGCGTGACCATGATCCCACCGGTACTATACGCGTTGAGTGTCCTGCTCAGCATGGTGTTCGCCAGTTTCCGTGGCGCGCCCCCGGTGCGAATAACTGGCGCCACAAACTGAAACCACACGCACGCCAATTCATCGGACAGACCGAAAAAAAAAGAGACGCACTCGGCGTAAAATCCGCACCCACAATCAACGCGTAGACGCCAAATGGATTTTCTTTGCGACATTCTCTCTGCCGAGCATCGGGCGTTGGTTTTCCACGCCGACCGCGACGTCGTCGCGACCTTCCGGATCGCGGCAGGTGACGCGCCAGAGTCGTGGGCAGAAGAAAAGATGATGGACCGGTCCGTGGATACACTTTTCACGCACAAACTGCATGTCAATGCCGTGGGAGACGCGTACGCAGAAGTCTGGGCAGAGTACGACTACTGCGCACGACTCGTGCACGCCGGGGTCTGGCTCGACGATTTCTTCGCGTATCTGCCCATCGATGACGAGCCAATCCGCATCGTTCCGCGTGGTGGCCTTCTATGTCGTCACGTCGCCGTGCGGTACGGGAACCTGAAGTTTGGGTTCGATGTGCACGAATGCTGCATGCTGTCCGAACTGTGCATGCTGATCGAATCGCGTTTGGCACTTCCGCCGCGCCATCTCCGGCCGGTCCTACCAGACCGAGTGCTGGCAGTGTACCCCCAGGATGAATTTGAGGTCATGGACACAGATGAGATGGGAAAATGTGAGGTGCCCCAATGAAGATTCCACTTCACATCGTTTTTCAAAAGCGCGATTTGAACACCGAGTATAGGACGCCGCCAATGCCCAGCAGGAGACAGACCAGGATGGCATCGACCACAAACTTGGTCGGGGGACGAATCTGTTCGAGCACATCCTTCACGCGGTGGCCGAGATTCTTAACCCGCGCATCCGCGTGGACAACCTCGACGTCGAGTGCGTCGAGCACCGCGGACTGCGTCTTCGTCTCGGCGCGGATATCGATTGCGACTTCCTTGAGTGTGCCAACATTGGTCGCGAGCGAATCGAGCAGCGCATCGATCTTGTGGTCCGTCTCGTGCAGCACCGCGAACCGCGGATCGTCCAGGTCCGGCAGCCGCGTCACGGTCGGATCGATCTGTTCAGACGCCGGGCGGTGCGTGTCGTACCGCTTTCGTTCCAGTGCAACGCACTCCTCGAGGTGTGCGGTCATCATGTCGAGCACCTCGGCGCGAAGGCGCATTCGAGCCTCGACCGCCGGATCGATGGTGGCAGACTCGGCGCATTTGACCACCGCAACCTTTTCATGCGCGACAAGCTCTTCGATCGCCCCGCGCACAGCGGCGATGGCCATTCGCACGTTGTGTGCCATTTCAACGACGTGCACAGAACCGGCGCACTCGTCGCCATCGCGTTCCTTGATCATGGCCCGTATTTTGCGAAGGTCGGCCGCGATCCGCTATATTTTGAAACTTCGGGACTTCATAAATTCAATGGTTCATGCAAATCTCGTAGAGCAGTTCCGACACCACGTTCCCGGCGTGCAATGGGAAAATGGCTAGCCTGTAGCAGGCAGCGCCGGAGCCCACACCATGGGACGGCTATGTCCAAACGACGAATCCCGTGTCACGGATTGTCGTTGACGAATTTGATGGCGATGTTCCTAGCAGCGCCGATATCGCGATCGACGACGAGTCCACAGTACGGACAGGTGAAGAGTTTACGCGAACCGACCTCGTGCATACGACCGCAGTGTCCGCATGTCTTGGATGTGTACGCTTCGTCGACGATGAACAACGTGACACCGCGCTGCTTCGCCTTGTGCACCATGAACTGTCTGAACCGGTAGTGTGCGAGTGTGTACATCCTGGACACGGTCTTCCTGCTGATCCTGCGTCGGCCCTTCTTGGCCATGTTCCTGGTCTGGAACTTTGGGAGCAGGATCAGATCGTAGTTGACGCAGGCCCAGGCGGCGAACTTGTGGTGCAGCTCGTCGACCATGTTGCGGATGCGCGCCTCGACGCGCGCGGCGGCGCGGCGCATGTGCTGGCGGCGTCCGTGGGCGACCCCCGGCTTTGTCATGCGCGCGCGGATGCCGTTGGCGGTGTTGGCGAGGCGCCAGAGTTTGCCGTTCGTCTCCCCGCCACCCCACTCGACGACGAGGCCGGCGGGGTCGTAGCCGGTCATGAAGGTGCGCACGCCGGGGTCGAGCGCGAGCTGCCGCTGCGGCGCGGGCGCGGGTGCGGGTGCCGCTGCGGCCGGGGCCGCTGCGGGCGCCTCCGCTCCGGTGGGAGGGAGGCGCGGAGCTTTGATATCGCTCCCACCTTTTGCCGGGGGTGGCACGGGTACGATGAGAAAGTACCTGCGCCGGACCTTGTCGTGCAGCAGCCGGACGTCGGCGCCGAACGTCGCGGGCATGGGCTGGTCGGACGCCATCGCAACACGCGCGGCGGGCGTGCCGAACATGGTGCGGAACCACGGCAGCGTCGCGCCGTCGAGGTTGCGCTTGCGCAGCGTCAGCGACTCGGTGGGGTCCTTCTTCGCGCGGAGCTTGAACGTCCAGTCAGCCGCCCTCGCATCGACCCCCTTCGCGGCCGTTTCCGACTCGCAACGCGCTTTCGTGCTCTTGATTGCCTTGGCCAGGTCGCGCACTGCAGAGTCCCGCACCTCGTATGGTATGTCCGTCCAGTCGGCCGCGTGCTGTTCGCGTGCAACCGCGCGCCAGACGGCGTTGTTCGTGACCGCGGCCCGCACCGCCTTCTGCAGCTTCTTTCCGGACGGCTTCTGCCCGGCCACCGCCTCGGCGTTGGCGATCTCGGCGCCCCGGTTGTAGATGTATCGGCTGGCGCCGAGCGCCGTCCGGAGCATCGCGCGCTGGGCCACGGTCGGTCTGATCCGGATCCGCCGCGCGACCGTCCCCTCCGCCTCAGAGCGCTTCCTCGCGTCCTTCGCCCTGCGGAGCCTTCCCGCTTCCCGCTGCTCCGGCGTCAGGTTCGCTTCCTTCTTCGCCCTCCTCTTCTCCGCCGTCGCCTGCTTCTTCCGCGCCTCGCGCGCGTCTTTTTCGGTTCTGCGCCGAGCGGCGACCGTTATTGCTGGCGACGAAAAATCTGTCAATTGGAATCGTTAATAAATAAACACCTAACGCGGCGATGAATACTTTTAAAAATGCTGCGGAGATTCGTCAGGATGGTACAATTATCGTCAGCTTAACCCAGGGCCAAAAGACGGTTGTGGACGACACTCCATCTACCCGCGCGTTATTAACTCGGTATAAATTCTACTGCAACCGGTGTGCTACTGGAAAGCCGTATGCAAAAGCACGCGCCACGCATCGCGCAGACGCCCGTCGCACTGTTTGTCTACACCAACTATTACTGGTCGCTGATGTGCCGGGCGTTGAGGTAGACCATGTGAACGGCGATACACTTGATAACAGAGCCACGAATCTGCGCCTGGTCTCGCATCGAGTGAACTGCACAAACCGCAGGCTGCACCGTAACAACACGAGTGGGGTGTGCGGATTGTATCGTCATCACGGACACGGGAGATGGATCGCGAAGTGGGTCGACATACATGGGACGAGTCGTCATGCAGGATTCGCGGACATAAAATACGGCGGAACCACACGTGCACGAGAGCTTGCCATCGCCAAGCTTGCCGAAATGAAAAGTACATTACCGGTCTATATCGCGGCACGCGCACTGCCCACTGCACCAACCACATACACACTGAAATAAGAAATTTCCTTACGTCGTAATGGCGAGGAGGTCGTCGCGGAGATCGTCGGCGACGGCGTCGGCGGTTGCGGGCGCCACGCCGCCGTCGCAAACCACGACCTTGCACCCACACTGACCGAGGATGTGCTCGACGAGCTCGAACGCGATGCGGCAGAGCCGATCCCGGTGGGCGACCACAACTTCGTCGACGCCGCCGCGGATCGCGCGGTCCAGAATGGCGAGCAGGCCCCGGCGGTGGAAGTTGATCCCGGACGCGATATCCTCAACGACCTCGTGCTCGGGGTACCGGGCGCGGAGGTCCGCGCGCTGGCGCTCGAGGTCGGGACGCTGCTTGGCGCTCGAGACGCGGCAGTAGAGAATGCGCGCTCGAGGCTTTGCTGTTGCATCTTTCGCGGCGGCGGCCGGCACGCGCAGGGTCCGCTCGATGTCGGGCAGGCTGTACAGCCGTTTGCCGCCGGCGGCGCCGATCCGGATGCACCGCACGCGCCCGGTGTTGGCCCAGCTGCGCAGCGTGGCGCCGCACATCCGGAACCGGGTCTGGACCTCTTTCCCGGCAACGTATGGTTCGGCGGAGCCGGCGGCCGCGGCCCCGCTTTCGGTTGCGCTTTTTTCCGCTTCATCTTTTTGCATGTCGTTTGTTTGTTGCGAATTGGAGATTCCCGAAAAGTCGTTTCTTTATATGTTACGCGTTTTCGCCGTGAAAATGTTTTTCGGTGAGACCGGAATTGGGCCGGCGCGGCGTCTATTGACAAGACTCGCGAATATTGCGAATCCGAGCGTTGACCGCATGCTCCGGCATCCGCATAACACGGCGGACGAACGAAAGTTTTGCGGGTTTTGTCATACTCGCGCCGACGGTCCCTCGCCGCGGTGAACGGGTCCAGCGGGGGTGTTTGCCGTGCTGCGGCGGGCAGACATTCGTCGCGTATATTGGTCAGGTGTGTCATAAGCTTCTCCATTGTCGATTTGTTATTTTGGTGCGATGTGGGTCACCAATTCGCGCGACCCGAAAAAACCCGCCATTCACCAAAAACGCGTTGTACCGGACGTGCGACCCCAACGCCGTACACTAATTCTCCGCGCGCAACATGACGACAAAATCCGCACCGCGGCCGGAAGATCTGCCGTGCTGCATCCGTTTCGTGACGGATCGCGCCGCCGCCATCAGCTCGCGGCAGATCGACGTGCTGTTCGATTGCGCCAACGTGGACGCCACGCCGGCCGAGCACAACGACGCCATCGGCCTCGCGCAGAACCGGCGGCACTCTGCGATCACGCTGATCGATACGCTGCTGGCCGCCACCGCCAACAGGATACGCGCGCCGACGGATCTACCTCTGGGGTTTCGCGGCGTCGTCCGCGGAGAGGGGATGGAGGACGACGTGGGGTACGTATTTGGGCTGGCCCGCGCGATGATCGGCGCGCGCAGCGCGTTCCTGTACCTCGAGCAGACCGCGCGCTGGGCCGCGGACGTCACGTGCACGCGCCACATGCCGCCGCGGTACGCGGGCCGCGACATGTACCGCGAGCTCCACGCGTCGGCGGCGGCGTACATCGCGTCGCTGTCCCGGTTCGCGGCCAGGTGCCGCCCCGCCGCGGTTCCGCCGGGCGCCATGACGAAGGCCGGGTACGTTGCCATGCACGGGTACTACGAGGAGCAGATGCAGGCCGCGATGGCCGCGTCGGTGCTCATCCGCGCGGAGATCACCGTCCGCGCGACGTCCAGCACGCGGTACACCAAGTCCTCGCACGGTCTGCGCGACGTAGTTTGCGCGGTGGCCCGCGTGGGCGCGCGCATCATCGACATGATCGAGCATTTCGCGGACGGCCGCGCGTTTGAAACCGCCGCCGCCGTTCCGCCGCCGCTCTACTCCGCGGCCAGCTTTGGTCCGCAGTCGGGCACCGAACTGGACGTCGGCGGGCCCACGGATGTCGCGCCGTGGACCGTGGTCACTCCGCCGTTCGCTGGCAGCAGGCGCATGACGCACAACGACTTTGTCAGGAAGGTCGTGGAGCTGTTCACGATAAATTTCCTCGGCATCGACGTGCGCGCCGTCGCGAAGACCGCCGCGGGCGACTGCGAGCGGTTGATCGCGTTGCCGACGATCGAGTGGATGATCGGGGTCGTCTCTGGCGACGGCAACGCGCCGCACTTTCCGCAATACGCGCCGCGCGAGGCGGGCGAAGCCGACATCGAGCGGACCGAGGAGTGCATGGCGCGGGAGAAGCTGACGCAGCCAGCGACGGTTTTGGGCGAGATGCTCGGCCTCGACGCGCTGCTGCACCCCGATAATCCCACGCGCAGCATCGGACTGCGCGACTCGCGCCGCGACGACCTGGGCGCGCTCGGCGCGTTCGGGATCGTCGCCGACGAGGATTCCGTCCACATCCGGGCCGTGGCGGCGGTGTGTGCTGCCCACTCCATCGTGCACGTGCTCCGGCGGGCCGCGGATCGAACGGCGGGCGCGACGCTGCCATACAAGGACGCGCTGCGCGAAGCACTCGCGGCTGCCATCGATCCGAGCAACGCAACCAATGCGGAACGCGTGGCGCGGCTGATCCTCAAAACGGGCGTGCCCGCCCCCGTGCTGCCGGCCACTCCCCCGAGACAGCGCCGCCACCGTCGGGATCCGTCGCCGCAGATCGAACCGAGCACGCCATCGGTTCCCCTGCACTCTAGCGCGGAGGAAGAACCCCGGCCGTTGTCGACGCCGCCGCAGATCGAACCGAGCACGCCATCGGCTTCCCTGCGCGCCAGCACGGAGGAAGAACCCCGGCCGTCGCCGCCGAGAAGCCTCGACTCTGCGGTGGCTGCACTGACCACGCCCGTCGTCGCCGCGCTGATCCCGGATGTGCCGATCGCCGCCACTGCACCCGCCGCACCCGCGGTGGCCACGCAGGCGCGCGTTCTGCTGGAACTCGCGGCCGCGGCGCCCGAGATATGCCCCGAACCTGCCGCGCTCATGCCGCGGCCGATGCCGGTGCGGTTTGTCACCCGCTTTCCCACGTTTCCGGGGATCGAGGACGCCCCCGCGGATCCCGTGACGTATGCGGTCAGGCGCGATGTTCGCATACTCGAAGACAGCAAACTCGTGATGGTATACGTCTGAACGACAAACGCCACACGCACGAAGAAGCAGTGAAAAAAAAAGATGACGATGTTATGCCGTATTTTCGTGCTGGGTGTTGTCCTGCACATGTGCGCGGGCGAATATTGTCTCTACGCGCCTCTCGCGTCCACCCCATCGTGCCCGAAAGTCTGGACGCGTGCATCGGCCGGTCCCGGCGGGGCACCGTCGTGCGAGTGCTGCGAGCTATGCGGCACGCGTGACTGGCTTGGCGCGTGCAGTCCGACGTGTCCGACAGAGTGCATGGCGGTTGCCGCGGCGCGCGGCGGGTACGGCGTGTGGATCGAGTTCAGCCACACCGGCGCCGAGTGCGGAACCCCCGCGAAGCCGTGCCGCATCGCCTCGTTTGGCACCGACGTCACCGCGGCCGCCACCGCGTTCATGGTCGGTCAGGCCGGCTGCACGCTCGTCGTCGACGTGCGCAACGGGACCGCGCCCACCCCCGGCCTCGCCGACCGCTGGCAGGGTCTCACCCGCGCGCTGCAGGTCGACAACGCGTTGTGCTCGGCCGGGGGGCACACGCTCTCCGTGATCGTCGATTCACACGCGGGCATCGTGACGTCCACGCTGTGCTCGACGGTCAACGGCACCTGCGCCACGGTCAACGCGAGCCTGGCATTCAACGGAACCGCCCTTCCGTGGCTCACCGACATGCCGCCGACCTTTGGCAGCACCGCGGCCGACCGTGTGTGGTCCCCCGGCACATTCGACCGCGTCGCGCTGGTGTATCCCGACGCCGCGGGCAACATCTCGTCGTTCTCGGGGAACGCGTCGGCCGGGGCGGCCGAATGCCTGGACACGGGCGGGCCGAGCACCGCCGACGAACTGACCGCGGTCGACGTCATGCGCGCGGCGTTCGAACGGTTCCTCGGCCTCGGCAACGCGACCGACAACGCGACGATGCTGTCGCTGTGCACCGCGGCGACGCACGCGATGCACGCGCTCGCCACCGGGTGGGTGCCGGTGCTCGAGGCGTCGCTCGCGGGCGCCCGGGCGTGGGCGGCGATCACCGTGCCAAACACGGACGCCGACGTCTACAGGTATTCGCGGGAGGAGAGCGCGTACTTTGCGCTCGCCATCGTCGCGATCTTCATCGGCGCGGCCATCGCGATGCTTGCCGCGGCGACCGCGTTCAACCTTTACACGTACCGACGCAACAGACATGCCGCATGATATTGAGGGGGGGGGTGTGGTTGTTGAAAATGATGTTTTTTTGCCCCCACACACGTTCACTCGGCCATGGGTACCGGTTGTTGTGCGTGTTCTGCGGCGCAGACGCGAGCGGCTTCAATGCGTTCGCGGATGAACCGACAGAGAACGCTGTGGCCCAGCCTCCACGCGCGCGCGGCGCACTTGGCATCGCAGTATCGCGCGTACGAATGGCAGCCGCTGCACGTGTATATCATCTTGCCCGGCTCGTTCAGCCCGGACTTGTTCGGGACGGTCGTCGCGATGACCTCGCCGCACGCGTGGCACTTGGTGGTGCAGAACACCGTGCCGTCGATGGACATTGGCACGCGCAGCAACAGCGCGTCGGGCCGGATACCGTCCACCTCGAACTGCTCCACGATGCGCACCGTCTCGTCGTCGAACAGCATGTCCGCGTGGACAAACTTGTGGCCGGTGGAGCCGATGCGCTGGTCGGCGTTCACCGACACGACGATCGCGTTCACCGCAAACTCCACCGCACGCGCCGCGTCGGGGAGAAAGAGGCTGAACCGCGTCGTCGTGATCTTCTCGTCTTTGCCGGTGGTCGTTTCGCGGGCGGGCCTGGTGAGGACCACCGTCCGGACCTCCTCGGGCACCATGTTGTACGCGACAAACCTGCGCTTGCGGCATTCCGCCTCGAACGCCGCGATGAACTCGGGACTCGTCGCGGTGTCGCCGGGAAGCGCGCCGGCGAACTTGGGGGCGTCGGGCGTCGTGTCCATTGGTTGCTGTTCTGCCGGTTTTTCCATCGCAGTGACAAGGAAATGTTGTGCGTGAGTTTTCACTTTCTATTTCTGTTTGGTTGTCGCGGCCCGTTGTGCGACGAACACGATGAAGTCGCGCGGCGTCTGCAATTTGAAGCCGTTGCACGCCGGGACATGCTCCGGCCCGACCAACCTCGCGGCGTGCAGTTTGCACGCGCTCTTGTAGTGACCCGTCCCGTACGCGTCTTCGATGTCCCCGACTCCCAACCCGGGCACGCGGCCGTGCAGCCAGGCGCCGAAATGGGCCCGCCTGGCCGGATCGGCGCATCCGCTCCACGGACACATGACCGGAAGCACGGCACCCTGGCCGGTCGCGATCGACAGCGTGTAGCACGACGACGATTTGGTGCTGTGCACCGCCATCGATCGCGCCATGGCGGTGTACGGCCGCGCGGTGTCCAGCCTCTCGCGGGCGGCCGGACCGACCGCCGCGAGCAGCATGGTCTCGACCCTGTCCACCGCGAACCCGCAGTCCATCAGACACCGCATCGCCTCGCGGCGGAAATTGTACGTGAACAACACGCCGCCGGGCTGGTCGCGGGACGCCTCGATCTGGTAGAAGAACGCGTGCACGCACGCGGGGGCGCATCCGAGCGCGGTGGCGGCGTCGACGTCCAGCGGCACATCGCCGCCGTCGCTCAGCGACCCGATGTCCGCGAGCATCGCCAGCGCGTCGTAGTGGAACGCCGACGGCGCGTGGAGCCGGGCCGTCCCCAGCACCTTGGCCCGGTCCACGGTCGGCGGCGTCGGCATGCCGGCCGACACCGCGACCACCGCGACGTCGCCGCACGCGCCGCCCGCCATGCACGCGCGCTCGACCGCCGTTCCCATGGTCACCGCGATCTCCGCGGCGACCTCTGCCGCCCGTGCCGCCGGCACGTACGCGAACCCGTCGCAGACGAACGCCGTGCGATCCGCGATGGCGGGAAGCGCGAGTTCGAACGGCACCCGGTACAGGAACTCGGCGCCGGACGCGAGTGCGCGCACCGCCGCGTCCCCGCCGCACATCCGCACGCAGAGCGCGCACACCGCATCCGTCGTCTCGCGCTTGACCACCCGCGCGGCGGCGGGGATCCCGAGAAGGACCGCGATGGCCGCGTCCGGGGCCCGCGGCATTGCGCCGATCACGGCCGCGCGCTCCGCGTTCCGCATGGACCGGGCTGCGCCCGTCACGAGGGGAGTCACGAGATGCAACAGTGCCCACGCGGCGTGGAGCGCGTGCGGCTCGACGTCCGCGGGTGGCGCGGCGCCGCGCGAACCCGTCCTCGAACGGGCCATCGCCAGCGTGGCGCGCACCGCCGCTTCGATCGCCGTGCGCGGCAACGACTCTGCGAGACCGCGCGTCGGTTCCTCGATCGACGGTCCGAGCGCGAGCGGCGGCGGGAGATCGCCCGCGGCGCGGCATGGCACCCGAGCCGGCGGGGGAGCGTCGTCTTCCGACGCGCTCTGCGAGTCGTCCAGCCGCGCCGCCGACCAGGTGATCGCGTGCGCGGGGCCCGCGATCAGACTGGACACGGGAACGGCGTGGAGCACCGCGCCCGGCACGTCGCGTATCTCCATGCCCGACCAGTACAGCTGCGCCGGCGTCACCGCGCGTTCGTCGCCCGCCGGCGTGCGGACCGCGATCGTCGCGGCATCGTCGACACGCACCCGCGACAGCGCGACCACCGCCTGGCGCGGCAGATACACCACGGTCGGCAGGAGCGCGCCGCGCGCCGCGATCGTCGGTTCGCACAGCGTGCCGGCGCCAGCGGTGCGCAGCTTCGTCTCCGACATCACGTATACGTGGCCGCGGATGTCGCCGAGCTCGGCCAACCGTTCGACCGGGATGACGTACAGCTTCGCGCCCGGCGACGGACTCTGCACGACGAACGCGGCATCCGAGCTACCGGCCTCTTCGAATCCGTCCAGCGCGTCCAGCGGCATCACCAACTCGTCGGATCCATCCGCACCGCGCGTGGCTCTGACGACGACATCGTACAACACGCCAACTTCGGTCATCGCCGTATTTTATTATTATTAATATTTTCGACGTCCGCCAATTTGCGAGTTGGGGAAAAAAAGAAGTGAACATGACGACCGAATTACCAAATCCGCTGGCCCGCGATTATGCGATCGCCGTCGTCGCGGCGCTGGACACGCTGCGGACCATCCTCGGCGCGACGCCGCCAGAGATCACGCTCCGCGCCATGTACGCGGACACCGCAAGCATGATCTCCGATCTCCTGTCCGTCGTATCCAGCGCGCTCGCGATCACCGATGCGGTGCTGCTCGCCGCCATACCCGTCGGCGTGGCGTCCATTCCCGGCGTCCAGAATTCGGTGGCCGCCATCATCTGCTCGCTCGGGTATAAACCATACACCCGCCAGGTCATGCGGGTCCGGTGCGGCGCGGGCGAGCTGGCCAGGAGCACCTCTGAACTGTGTGCGGCCGTCGCCGGTCTATGCGCCATCATCGGTCGTCCGAATCTGGCGGAGGACGCCGGCGGACGCCTGCTGGCGTACGAACTGCACCGGGTCCACTCTGCGATCAGCCACGGGGACAACCCGATCGCGGACAGCGACGCCGAGGTGCGCCGTCTGTGCGCAGAGTGCAAGAACACCGCCGTCGCCGTGAGTGCGTTCATCGCGCGCATGCCGGCACCCGCACTCCGCACCCCGCCATCGTCGCAAGACATTGATGAAATTGACCTTGGGCAATGAAATAAAAATCTTTTTTTTTCCGTACTGTCTTCAGTTCGTCCCTCTTTCGAGTGTCCATGGCAGACGCCAGGTCAACCCGCCAGGTCGATTCACGGACACGTCGTCATAGAAAGGCGCAGTCGCGTCCACGGTCATAGCCGGACGGAAACCAGCGATGCGAGGCTCACACGGCGGCTCGGCTGACGCCCCGACCAATTGGGACGAGCCAAGGTGGCGCGGAGTTGTCCGTGAGACGAGGGTGGACGGACACGTGCCGCGATTCGCGCCGGCACAAAAGCGCGTGCCAATTGGCGGCACGCCTCGCCAAACTCAAAAGTGTGCCTCGGCTCGCGAATTTCCGTCCGGATCTGACCGCGTTTCGTGCGCTCGCTATCGGTGACGATCGATCCCCCCCAGTTCCAAAATCGAATCCGAAAAATGACGGCGACAGAGTGGAAATCCGACGAGGGGTGGTTTGGCGGGGTGAAGCCGGGGTGGCTCACGGAGACCCTGAAGGAGGACATCGCCAAGATACTCCACGGCCTGGACGCGACGACATCGTGTCCCGCGTTCAGCCTCGTGCTCGAGCCGTTCCGCTGGCTTGCGCCGGAAGACGTGCGTGTGGTGCTTATCGGGCAGGACCCGTATCCACGGAAACTCGACGCGTGCGGCGTGTCGTTCCAGTCGCTGGCCGGGCTTCCCCGCAGTGCGAGGTCGATACTCGGCAACCTCGCGCTGCACGGACACGTCTCGCCCGACGACGGCCGGACGATCGCCGACTTCCGCGGCTGGATGCGCCAGGGCGTGCTCATGGCCAACACGAGCCTGACCGTGAAGGTCGGCGAACCGAACTCACACCGCGCGGCGTGGGCGGGCATAGCGCGGCGCATACTGTCCGCCGTGCCGGTGGTGAGCGTGGCGCTGCAGCTCGGGGAGACGGCATGGGCCGTGCAGCTGCCATGCATCAAGACGGTGCGTCACGTGCACCCGGTGATCCCATCGGCGGAGGAATTCGCAAAGGTTGACTGTTTCGGGCAAGTGAACATGGAGCTGAAAAAGCTCGGACTCGCCCCGATAAACTGGGCATCGATGTCGTGAACACTCCCCCCCCCCCCGCACAATTGGCACATCCACACCCCCGACGTGCAATGACAACACGGGTGGGAATTGAGGGCATCGACAAGGTGCTGTTGCTGAAGCATCTCTGGGAGTTGTCCAAACCGACGCGGCTGTTCGCTTCGTGGACCGAGGCAAAGTTCGATCCCGAGATCGCCGGGAAACTCGCCACGAAGTATGTGACGGAGCTGTGCGGCCGGCGGATGGAAGTCGACCTGCGCGGAGACGTCGCAGACACGAAGAAGTTCGACAGCCACGCAGGGGACGGAATGTTCGCGACGGCCGTGTGCAACGCGATCCGCGAGGACACGCATAACTCGGTCATTTCGGGAAAGTCGGTCCAGAAGGAGGCGTACGTGCCAGACTACAAACCCAAGGTGCCGGTGCGCTACTGCCGCACGCGGTTCGATGACAAGGGCAACGTGCTCACCGGCGGACAATTCTGGGGATGGGGCGCGCCGCTCAGCGACGACAAAGACCTCGCGGTGGACACGCTGTGGTGCGCCGATTGCGGTGAGGTGTACATGTACCACCACGCCGAGAAGCGATCTGCCGAGGACCTGGAGGCGGACATCGAACGTTTGCGCGTGCGGGACGCGGAGGCGGCCAGATGGATGGCAGCGCGTCAGCAAGTGGCGCCAGTTTGACATAACACGCACAACAAAACACCGCCTGAAAAAATCAAACTATAATGGGAGTGGGCAGTTGGGTCAGGGAGTATCTGCGCGCAAAATATGGCGACTGTTTTCTGTCCCGGCGGAGCCTGCCAAAGGGCGTGCGGATCCGCGTGGTCACGTTCGACATGGAGCAGATCGCGTTCAAGTTACCGCATTGGGCGCGCACGCGGACCGACATCCTGTCGCACATCCTGCGCTGCATGCACGCGGCCGCGATCGAGGCGCGGAACACGCTCGACGAGAGCGCGGACACGCGCGACAACGTGGTGCACGTGTACGCGACGTTCGACACGGCCGACGGCGTGACGGCGGCAAAGGAGATGTGCCGCCTGGCGCGCTACCGCCGCGGCAAACCACTGCCGCCAAACGCGGACGCGCAGGTCCGGGCGTTCACGTCGGACGAGCCGATCACGTGCACGTGGACCGACTTCATGGCCATCCCGGATGGGCGGCGGGCCGTGCTGTCGTACCTCGCGCAGAGTCTGTCTCAGCTGAAGGCGGAGACGTTTGGCGACGGCATCCGCCTGCACGTCGGCAACTCTGGGCCGATCGGCGAGGCGGAGCTCAAGCAGCAGGCCATCACCGTGTACAACGCGCGCCTCGGCGTGATGAACGACAGCTCCGACAGCGACCTGATCATCGCACTGCTGATGGTGATGCGTCTCATCGTCGCGCGTGCCGGCGCGGCCGGCGAAGAGGTTCCGCCGGTCATCATCCGCTCGACGTTCTACGTCGCGGACACGAAGGTCGCGCCCGACGCGGAGCCCGGCGACGCGCCGGCGGTCGCGCCCGGTGCGCTGATCGACGAGGGCGACGAGTTTTTCACCGGAGACGCCGTGCTCGATGCGATCCTCGCATCCGCTGACGATGCCGACCTGCTGGACATCCTCGGCCCGCGTCCCGCGCCGGCGCCAGCGCCCCCCGTCGCAAAGGCGAAGCGCAAGATGGTGCGCGAGTACGTACTGGTGCACAAGCTGTGGGATGCGATGCAGCGCGAATACGAGACGATGCCGGAGACGTTTGCGCTCATCGCGCTGATGATGGGGTCCGACCTCGTGCCGAGCGTGAACGGCGGCGCCGGCAGCACCATCCCCGGCATCGGCGGCCGGTTCGCGTGGGATGTGTGGGAAGAGGTCGCCGCGGACCTCCGGCCGATGGTGCAGCAGACCATCGACATCGGCAATCCCCAGAGCGCCGTGATCGGCGACGAGAGCACGCAGGGCGCAGACTCCCCCATGGCCCCGCAGCCGCTGTCGGCCCCGTCCCCGCCGCCGGCGCAGCTGACCGAACCGCCGGCCGAGGTGGCGGAGGCCAGCGCGGTCGAGCACTACTTCAGGTACACCGTCAGCCTGCGCGCCGTCATGCGCTGGTTGCGCGCGGCGTACACGAAGAAGATCAAGTCCAAGATGCGGTTCGCCCGCGACGCTGACACGCAGCGGTTCGTGCTCCCGCGGTGGTCCGACCTGATCGCGGTCACCGCCGACGCATCGGCGCGCGCGCTGCGCATCCTCGACCAGCAGTGGGCCCTGCAGGTGTGCCTCCAGGCGCAGTACGCGCTGAACTACTACGGCATGGGCGTCGGGTCGCGCGATCCGGTGGCCAAGGACGACGACGGGGCATCGCTGTGGGGGTGGACGGCGAGGCGGGGTGCGACCGAACCCGCACTCGCCGCGGAAGCGTACGATGCGTACTCGCGCTGGCACGGCATGCCAGAGATGACCGACCTGCACCTGTCCAATGCCAACGATGCGTTTGGGTTTGGCGACGAGGTCTCGACGCTCGCGTTCGCGCCCGCGTGGATGGCAGCGCGCTCCGTGAGAACGGCCACGGCGAAGCGCACCCGCAAGCCGGCAGCGGCCGCGGGTCCGCCGGCGAAGAAGCCGGCCCGCGTGGCCATACCCCCAACGCCGCCGCCGGACGACGGCCCACCCGCCGCCGCGGGACCACCGCCAAAGCGCCCGGTGCCGGACACCGAATGGGGGGACGACAATTTCTGGTGAGGACCGGGGGAGGGAAGGCTCGGAAAAAAATACCCCATATTCTTTTTCTGCCCGAAAAATAGCATCATCGGAAAAAAACAATGGGAGCGAACGTGACGAAACATCGCTCGGCGGACAAGCTCGTGCACGCCATCGCATTTGGCGCCACCGCCGAACGTGTGCGCGCCATCATCGCAGAGTGCCCCGTCGACGTGAACGCGCACGACCGGCGCTACAGGTACACCCCGCTCACCGCGGCGTGTCGCCGCTACGACCACGACCCGGCCGCGGTGCGACGCACCGAGGCAGTTGTCGCGGAGCTCGTCAGCGCGGGCGCAAAACCCGACGTCGTCGACGGCATGGGCGACGTGCCGCTGAACCTCGCCGCATACGACGACCGCGTGTCGCTTGTGCGTCTGCTGCTGGCGCGCGGCGCAAACCCGAACACGCGCAGCGCCAACGGGTACACCGCGCTGCATTACGCGGCGGCATCCGCATCGTTGTCTGTGCGAGATCTGCTGCTCGCGAAAGCGGATCCGCGGCTTCGGGCGAACGACGGGCGCACGCCTCGGCGGGTGGCGGAGCGCGTGCAAGAGGGTGCACATTCGCTCATGCTGCGCGATGCGAATCTGGTGGTTGTGATGCTGAGAAACGCAACACGGGGTAAACGCGAAAAGAACACGGTTTTCATCCCGTGACACCCCATTCCCTCTTCGTGTTCAGCTGAGTGGTGTCATTCACACGAACACCCTGATCATCTTGCGCTTCACTGGTCCGCGACAGGTAGGACACATGACCTCGGACGCGTCCTTCCGATCGATCAGCGCACGCGCACATGCGAAGCACAGTAGGTGTCCACACTCGGCAGCGGCCAGCTGGCGCTTGTTCGTCAGGCAGACGGTGCAAGATGCTTCGCCGTCCGCGGCCGGCACGTCATCGCCCACCAGAGTCAGCTGCACGATATCAGCGTCATCGGCAACAGGCGCATGGTCAGCGACACCGGCAGAACCTTGCGCAACTTTACGTGCCGTCGCAGGCGACGGCTCCTCCTCCGCGTCGAGTTTCTTCGCCGCCGTCCTCCTCGTCCTCTTGCGGCCGAGAGCCGTGGCGTGAAGCCCGGGCCTGATGATGCCCGCGTTTATCTGGCAACCGTGCATGGGACCAGCGAACGTGGTGACACTAGTCCGACTCTCGGAACCGGCGCCGGGCCGTGGACGCTTCGGCAACTTGACCACCTTGTCGCGGTACGTGGCGTTAAATCCGGTCGCGGATCCGTGTCGGCCGGTGCACTCGGCGTTCACTCCAGTCGCCTTGCAGTAATCTCCGCGCGCCATCGCGTTAACTCCGGTCACTTGGTTGTGATTCCCGTATGCCGACGCCGCGACGCCGGTCACCGTGGAGAAGTTTCCGTGCAATGACGCGTTTGTGCCGGAGACGGTGTTTCTGTCGCCCACCACGGTCAGGCCGGTGCCGCTCAGCACGTTGCCATCCCCAAAGATTGTGCATCCGACCAGACCGGAACGGGTGACCCCGTCCAGATGCATCTCGGTGCCCAACCCCGACGATATCGCGCCGGCGGCGGCAGCGGACGTTACGACGGCGTGGCTGACTGCCACATTCCCCGCCGAATCGAATGTGACACTGTCTCCCGGCATGACCCTGTACCCGCCGGTGTCGCTGGCGATGATGGTATCGCCATAGGTCACGTCCACCCCAAAGTCGTCATCGTCCGACATTTTTTTTATTTCTACCCTTTCCAATTTGATCAGCGAGCAATTGTTCATTTGTGTGCCTCCCCCGCCACCATCAGCCGACGAATGTCAATGCAGTCCCGGCCAGAGTGATGAACGTGCTCAGAGCGCTAAGCGCGGCGATGCTCGGATCACTCTGCCACGTAATTGTCTCCGAGCAAGCTGCGCCTGTCCACCCATGAACACATTTGCATTCGGCGGTGGCGCCGCTGAGAACGCACAGTCCGTTGCTCCCGCAGGCGGTGTCGTTGAACCGGGGGCATTCGACGGAACACGCCGAACCGACCCAGTTTTCATCGCAGAAGCAAGTTCCGTCGACCGCGGAGCACGCGCCGTGGTCATTGCACGTATTTGCAGCGATCGCGCCAGGACATTCGAGCTCGCAAGACGATCCCCCGAACCCGGAAAGACAGATGCAAGTCCCCGTCGATTCCTGGCAAACTCCCCGACCGCTGCAGGTCTCGCGGATCAGCGTTCCCATAGGGCACGTCGAGTTGTCCGGCATCCCACAATCCGGGCCGCCGTATCCGCTCACGCAATGACATGCACCCGCCGCATCGCACATGCCTTTGTCATTGCAGACTTTTCCCTCGACTGACGGACAGCTGATGTTGCATCCCGCCCCGACAAACCCTGTCTCGCAACGACAATTTCCGTCGTCGCAATAACCATGCGAGCTGCATAGACAGGGGCACGTGGTGTTGCACGCCGTGCCGTAATATCTGTGTGAACGGGCATAAGTTGGCCGTGCGAGTCGCCGGCGGAGAGGGTGGAGAACAAACCCGTCGAAACAGCGGCACACCGGAGTCGCCCCGACTGGTACGCACAGGCCGTGGTTGGTGCATGGTGCGGCCGTGCCACCTGGACACAGCAGGCTGCAGCTGGGCCCGACGTGGCCCGTGTCACATAGACACGCTTTGGACGACAGGGAAACGACGCCGTTTGCGCAGCGAACAAAGGCAAACCGTGCAAGATTATGTCTCACCGCGCCCAGCGGAACGTGCGACACGACTCCGACGTCGACATTTCCCAGACTGTCGATGCCAATTCCGATCGGATGGTCGTGGATCAGCGGTTGACCCCACGTTGCCACCGCCTCGCATGCCCCATCCGACGCCGACACGAGCATCACGAATAGATCGTCCATGCCGTTCGAATACCTGTGGTTGTGTGTCAGTGAAAGTGGATGAAGAAAGTGGACAGTGACCGACGGACAGATTCTTGCCACAGAAACTGAACGGAATCGGCGCCGCAGTGAACGCGGCGGTGACGAGTACGTGCGATGCCTGGTAGACTCCGAGTTGCGCAGCCGGGGTAACGGCAGACCCTTCGTAAGTTTGGGCCGTTAGACACTTGACCCAATTCCACGTCCCCTCCGCGAAATCGTACCCGCCGAACATCTGCCCGGTCGTTTGCGCGCACGTCACGGTGTCGATCTGCCCAGAGACAGCGTACGCCGCCGAGATGACAACGTTGCCGGGATCGACGAACTTGACGTGCGGCGCGTAAAAGCTCCCCGTCGCGGTCGCGTTGATGGACATTTGGTCCACGAGTGTCAACGATGTCACCGACGAGGCTGCGTCGGGGGGGGGGTCAATATGCGACGTGTTGTGGAGCAGAAAGGAGTGAATAATACAAACTGAAACGGATAAACGCAAGAGACCGTCCAAGCGGACCGTATGTTGTGCCGAGATCGTCCGAATACGACCCGGAAAACGTGACAGAAACTAAACCGGCCATCGTAGTCAACGCCTCTATCTCGGTCACTGTCGCCCCCGTCAGCGCGATGATCGGCGAACTGTCCGCAAATGGGGAAGACAGCACGAAGCTCTGCATAGAGCGAGAGTGAGCGGGTATACATGGTTGTGGAGGGAGGGGGGCACACCGTTTTCAATATCAGCGGGGCGGCGGATGGCCACGTGAAATTTTCAACGCCGCACGTTCCACCAACGACGACGGCGGCGGCAGAATCGGCCGGGGAACTGTGTGGCTGTGGAAAGATGTCCGTGAATGAGGCGAAATGGCGAATGTGTGGTGAGACTCACTAGAACGGTGCACGAGGTCGCAGCCGAACCGCGTGCGGTCCCGGTGCGAACATCGACTGTTGAGAGGTTCGTGTCGAGTTTCCATACAAACGCGGAACCTCCCGAGATTACCCCCGACACGATTCCGCCAAACGACCGACGTCCAGACTTGCCGACGACGTAGATGTACATCGAGTTCGTGACCAGATCCGGCCCCGCGCAGATCCCGGAGACGATGGCCTCCTTGTTCGTTTCGGTGGGAATCGCGAACGCGACCCGCCCCGCGCTCGACCAGACGACGATCGCCTCGGATGTCGACGGCCCGCCGCCGCCGACATCGGTCCCGTTCACCGTCACGTCGTTGCCGGTGTTGTACGCTCCGACGAAGAATGTCTTGTTGCGGGGTCAGACACGCGGAATGGGATATGATTCGGAAACAGACTCACGATTTCGGGGCCGAACCCGCCCGGATGCGAAGCATCGACACGGCTGTGCGCCGTCACGATGTGCCGGGCAAGAACCGGCGGGATGAACACGCCGTGCGTCGGCGTCGTGTCGAGTGTCTGTGTGATTCCTGCCACGAGCGCGTCCTCGGACGCTGCAATGCGCACGATGGTAAACACAAAAAAGATTGCGATGGTGTTCTTCATTTCGTCGTCGTTCTTCTTCTTTCCCGAAAGTTGACCAAAAAATGTACCAACAACATTGGGTTCATGTGGCAATTTTCACACGCACCCGGCGGGGGTTTCCCACATCCGGGTCGCCGCGACGGCCGAGAGCATGTTGGCGACATCGGGACGCGTGTTGTGCTCGTACACGCGGCGCAGGTGCGCGGAGATGGCCGGAAGACCGGTCAGCGGGGCATCGGCGTCGTGGAGGATGTGCATGATGCGGAACGCCGCGGTCGGCACCGGGTGCGTCAGCCTGAACCACGCATCCGTGCACGCGGCGTTCGGCCGCAGCGCCGCGCCGGGGCCTCTCCACCACCCCATCTCGTTGTGCGCATACTCGGAAAGTGCGCAGTGGACAGCGTACGGCCACTCGCCGCACCACAGCATGTCGTCGATCCACACCTCGTGCACCGTGAAGGCGCACGCGTAGTACCTGAACGTTATGTGCGCATCGCGCGCGCAACACCCGTTCACCACGCGGACGTCTACCCGTTTGCCGCCCACGCATGCGTGCATTATGACGACGCCGGGATCCGGGACCGTGCCGTGGCTGCGCATCGCCCGCTCGCCAAAGGCGACCACCTGCGCCGCCGCCATCGGATCGGGCCGTCCCGCGTGGAACGCTTTCAGCTCCACCAGGCCCTGCAGCATGCGGCAGTCGCGGTCGTGGCCGGGCCGGGCCGAGTAGCTGCGCTCGATCCACAATTCGTCGGCGGGGATGAACGGCACGGTCACGCTGTGCCCGTATCCCGCAAAGCCGAGTCCGCCGGGGATGCTGCGGACGACGCGCCCCTCCACCTCGAACACGTTGATGCCATCTTCCGAGGACACTGGGGTTTTGACAACTGTGGCCATTTCCGATATTTTATTTTAACGACGCCCAATTGATATCTCGGAAAAAAATGCCACAACACGCACCAAGCCACGACGATGCGCAAGGCAAAAGCATCCCGGGGAATGTGCAGCACGGAACAACCGGCATCGTCATTGCAGATACTGCGGACGGAGGCGACGAAGATTTCCGATTCATACGGCCGGGTGCTGTTCGACGCCCGGTGGTTCGCGTGTCGTCCCAGATCGCCGGCGGAGGTGTGCGCGGACGTGTGCTGCGACAAATGCGGTCGCGGCATTGCGATATGCGCGGAGGACCGCATCGAATCAGTGGCCAACGCGACTGGCTCGTTCATGGTCATCATGCAGATGCACGTGGACAGGCGGGAGATAAAAATCCGCCATGTGTTGTGCCACTGCCTGTGCACCGGATGCACGACGCGTGAATGGTGGGCAAGCTCCGGAAAGACTGGCACCGATCTGGCGACCGACATGTGCGTCGGCTGCGCGTTGCCATGCGTGCTGGACGCACCCACCCGCCACGCGTTGCTCTGCCGCCGGGACGGCGGCGCGGACGAAATGTGCGAACCGGCGCCGATGCGGATCGCCAGCGCGCCAAAGAGCCGAAGCGGGCCGTGCAATGCGTCCGCGATATGCGTGTCGTGCCGCGCGCTGGTTCCACGCGGGGAGGCGGTGCCGGTCATCTGCCGCATGTTCCACATCGCCCCCACCACCCCGCTCGGGATGGTGTGCGACGTGCCCCGCACGGGAATGGACACCCTTCCCGCTCGGTTCCGGGTGCTCGGGGTGGCGTGGGTGAAGTATTGGTGGGCCGCATCCGAGTCAAAGTACGAATACGATCCGCCGTGGACGATCTTGCCGCGAGCGGAACTGCACGCGTGGCTCAAGAGCCTGGAGTTCACGGGGGTCGTTGCCGGCCGCGATCCACCCGAGTGGGACGACGATGTTGAGAGCATCCCACCCCCACCTTCCGAAATTTGACGTTCTCCCCCCGTCCGTGCGTTTTTTTTTGCCAACAAGAGAAGGATGAAAAAAAAGTTCATTTTTTTAAACAGTACGTTGACAGCAGTGCCCGGGCTGCGATGATCTCTGGCCAGTGCTTGCAGCCGGGATGGTGATGCCGGTGTTTGTGCGGCGCGTCGGCGGTGTGCCGTCGCCGCACGCGTGGCGGGGGCTTGCCGATGGCCGGCGGCGCGGCGGATTCCGGGGGCACCGCGCGCGGACGCGCCGGCATCCGCGGCGACGCGATCCGAAGCGCCGAGATCGGGATGGCGTCGCCGACCGCGCTCATCTCCGTCCGCACGCGCCTGGACAGCGGTGCGATCGCCGGCGCTTTCCGCTTTTTTGCCGGCTTGCCAGAGTAGTCGCGGCCCCTGCGGTCGGCCGCGGTGGTCGTGCCGACGGCCATCGCGTTGAGATACTGGCGCCTGGTCGTGGGCTTGCGGTGGTAGGGATTCCGCTTCGCGTCGAGCGCGCTCGCGAACGCGCACTGTTCCGCCCACAGAACCGATTCGCGCAGGAGCCGCGGCAAGCGACCGTCCCTGATCTGATCCGCAAAGTGCCGGCGGCAGCACACGGCGAGCGCGACCCGGCGGTTCACGCCCATGTCAAAGTATATGCGCACCACCGCCCGCTGCGAGAGCGTGTTGTTCGTCGCGCGGCGCGAGCAGATGATGCACGGTTCCGTGCGCAGCCGCGCCAGCGCGGTCTGGCAGGACGCGCCGGTGGACGACACGGTCGGCCGCGGCTTGCCCCGCCGCTGGACCGGCGGCGCCGATGCGACAGAGACCGCCGCGGCGTGCATCGGGCACAGTATCCGGCCGTCGGTGCACCACCGGTCGCGGTCGAGGAGCGCGTACACTCCGCACTGTTCGCACGAGGCGTACGGCACCCCGCGGATCGACAGCATGTATCCGATCGACGGCACGGTGATCATCCGCGCGCCGCACGACGTCTTTGTCCGGCGGGCGCTGCCGTGGTCGAACATCGCCGGCGGCGGCGGGGGAAGCGCCGCGGACGCCACCGCCTCGTCCGCCCTGCGCACCGCCGCCAGGCCGGCGGCGTGTATCGCGTTCGGCGACACGTGGATCGTCGCGGTGATCGCGCGCGGCGACATCACCAGCTTCCTGCACGTGATGGTGTCCGTCTGGCTGCCGTACGACACGAACCGCAGCCCGCGCACGATCTCGGGCTTCCCGGTCCGCTTGTTCGTGACGACGTGGGTGGCTCCGACGACGCTGCACGACGGGCACACGTACACGAAGCGCCGCTCCGGCGGCACGACGCGCAGCTGCGCCGCCAGCGTCGCCGCGGAGAGCGGCAGGAGGGTGACGACCGACGCGAACGTGGCGGACGCGATGCACGCGCGCATCGCGCGCAGACAGCCGACGTCCGCGGCGGCCAGCGTCTTGTTCATGCTCAACTTCACGCTGTTGTCCGTCACTGCGTGCGCCGCGTGCGCGCGCGACAGCCACCGCACGGTGGCCACGATGTGCTGCGGCACGCCGGCCACCGCCATGGCGTCGTCGATGTCGCGCGGGGCCGCGTGCCACGGCGCGACGGCGCCGGCCCCCACCGCGCGCTCGGCCCCGGCCTGCATGATCGCGCGCGCGGACGACGGCGACGCGACCGCGCCGGCCTCCTTGTCGCGGATGCGCGTGTTCACCGCGCGGCACACGAGCGACGCGAACGACGGCCGGTTGGTCGGCCGCCGCAGGCTGCTCTGCGGCTGCGCGAACGAGCGCCCCGCGAGCGTTTCCACCGTCTGCATCGCGTCGGGACCGCCGGCCGCGAGCGCGCCCCGCACGCACGTCCGCACGCGGGTGCACACCTCGACGGAGAACTGGTCGAGATCGCACGCGAGCGACATCATGGTCTGCATCGGCTCGAGCGCGCCAAACAGCCAGACGACGAACTCCTGCCACGCGCACAGCAGCAGCTTGGGGCTCTCGCGCGCGAGCATCGTGATCGTGCGCTCCGGCTCGCGCGCGAACCCGCGCCAGATGTGCAGCGCGATGTCCGGCGCGGGAAAGTCGATGCCGGTCATCTCCGACGGGTACAGCCCGAACACGCAGCAACGGACGGCGCAGATGGACACGGCCGCGACGTCCGCGTTGACCGCGCAGTACAGCGCGATGATCTTTGGCCAGCGGCGCGTGAGGCCCTTGCCGGCGCACGCCTTCTGGATGATCTGCCGGAGCGGCAGCTTCTTGTTGATCTGCGATTTGACCAGCCACGGAAACGCCTGGACGATGTGCGCGATGCGCGGAGAATACCCCGCCCAGTAGCAACGCGTGCCCCACGGGTACAGCATCTCGTAACGCGACGGCCACGCCGGCTGCGTTCGCTGCGTGAGCACCGCGTCGGACGTCGCATCGGACGTGGGGGCGTCTGCCAACTCCACCGCGAGATCGAGGTGGCATTCGATGTACGCGCGCCACAGAAAGGCGATGCGACCGATCTCCCGGTTGATCGCGAGGCCCGCCAGCCACCGCAGCTCCGCGTACGCGACGGAGACACGCCGCACGAGCGTGCGCGCGATCGAGTGCGTGTCCGGGCGTCCGATCCAGTCCCCCGGCTTGGCGCCGGCGAACGCCGCGGCCAGCGCGTCGTCGACGGGGAAGTCTGCCGCGCGGCACATGTCCGAGAACGGGCGCAGCACCGACCGCGCATCCGTCCGATCCGCCGGGATGACCGCCGCGAGAAGCGCCCAGCAGCCCCCGTCGGACGGGGCCCCCCACGTCCACTCGGGCGGTATCATGTGCGCCCCGAGCATCCAGGGGCTCATCAGCGCCGCGCGGGCCGAAGCAGCGCGGCGATCAGACCGGCTGAGCCCTGGGGGCGGGCGGGGCCGGCCGCTGGCAGTGACGCCGCGGCCGCAGGTGCCGACAGCGGCGGCGGGAGCGCCTCCGCCAGCCACGACGCGTCGTCCTCCGTCGCCGCCCACGGGTCCGTCGGCGACGGCGGCGGCGGCTGGAGCGGTGGTGTCGGGGGTGGCGTCTGGGGGCCCACGAACGCCGTCACCGCCGCCATCAGCGCATCCGGCGGCTCGGCGTCCGGCGGGGGCGGCGGGCGGCGCGGAGGGGATGAGGGCCGTGACGGCGACGACTGCGGCAGAGCCGGACGCACTGAGTCCCGCGAGTCCTGGCCATACGCGCACGGCTGGTGCGTAGGGGGGAGGCCCCTCGCGGGAGAGGGGCTCCGGGCAAAAAAATACCGCACGTACGCGCGCGGCGCGGTCGGCCTCGCCGGGTCGGGGGGACTCGGCATCCACCCAAACTTGCTCACCTCGAACCGCGGGAACGGATACGGCACGCCGGTCATTATGTTGTTCACCCACGGCTGGATGCACTCCTCGTTCGCAAACTCGCCCGGCCCGATGCTTACCTGGAACGCCTGCAGCAGCTCTCCGGGCGCTTGCTTTTGCCGCATGCACGCCTGGTGGTGGATCTCGGCAGACGCGATGAGGCAGAGTATGCATGGCATGCGGTCGGTGGGGAGCAGCGGCGTGAGGTGGGGTGCGCCGATGTCCGCCCAGATGTTCGGCCCCCCGGACGGAAACTTGAACTCCTTCAGCGGCCCCACCCCCTCGACGTTGTGCCACCCCGGAATGTCCAGGCACGCGATGCAGCTCCGGTCGGCGAGGCACTGCCGCTCCCCGAGCGCGGGGTCGGGGGGGTAGAGGCACGACTCAAAGTACGCGCGTGGTATCCGCGGGATGATGGGATTGCTCAGATTGCCCGCGACCACCCGCGCGTTCACTGCGTCGATGACGTGGCGATCGGCCGTTCCGAGCGCCGGGATGGCCGCTGCGAGACCGCGGTTGCACATCGTCGCCGCGGCCGAGCTCGTCGAGTCCGTGAGCGTGCAGACGCCGCTGCCCGCCTCGTCGCTGCATTGTGGTTTCGATGTCATTTTTTTTACGTGGTGTGCGTGTTTGATCCGTCGGCACAGAAAAAGCGAGCGTTTTCCCCGCACGGAAACCACCGCAGACCCGCGAAAGAAGCCGACTCGAGACGATCCATTTACGCGCACCCCTCCGCAAAACCCCGAATACGAGACGACAAAAAAAGAAATGCCGTGCCGCCAATCCACCGCCGTCACCCCCCTCCCATCCACGCTGAAGCCCATCCCCATCGGCGTCCGGTCCGACGTCGCGGACTTCCGAACGTGGGTCTACCCGATACTGCAGATCGCGCTGATCACCTGGCTCGTGGTGATCTGCGGCATGTTCGCGTCCAAGCGCGGCGCGGTGTTCCTCGACGAGTACCGCGCGACCGCGCGCCGCAACGCCGACGCGCGCGCCACGTACACCGACTGCGTCGAGCGCAGTCTGCTGACGTCTGGCAGCGCGGATCTCGTGCAGACGTGCCAGAAGGCGCGCGGGCAGCTCGGCTCGCCGGCCTCCCCGTTCATGTACGGCCTGCGCGCGGTCGCGGACGTGACGTACATGTGCGGCGATGCCCCGTGCTCGCGCGTGTTCAGCTTCGGGTTCGTCGTGTCCATGGTGCTCGCGATGCTCGCGATCCGCATCCTCATCTCGCAGGTGATCATACGCGTGATCCCGACGGGGCAAAAACAGAAGGCACTGTGAACCTATATCTTTTTTTTATTGTCTGTTCTTGGTTGTTATTTCTCTTCATCGGTCCGTCCGCCGAGGGGGGAGCGTTCACCACACGCGTTCGGCCGGCCTCCTCTTGTCTGCGTCGTCGATTTCCATCCCAAACGTCGCGACCCACATCGCGTTGAGGATGGCGGCGAACAGACTCCAGATGGCGTACGGCATGTACACCCCAAAGCTGATCCAATGCGACTCGACGGCAAACAGGACGACGACCGCGACTGCCGAGCCGAAGATGACGATCGCATCGAGCAGCGCAACGATCACGTTGCGGGACCCGAAGAACAGGCGCGTCCACATCACGTTGGCGGCCAGGTTGACGACCAGCAGCGACATGATGGCCTGGTACATGGTCGACGCCACGGCGGTCGCGTCGACGGATTTGATGAAGAAGATGCCGGCCACGATGATGCACGCGTATAGCAGAGGCCAGATGAGCTGGAAGACCCAGCTGGGCGGTGCGATCCAGAGCGGCCAGCGCCGCTCGCGCTTCTTGGTCTTGTTCCGGTACCACACGATGTCCGCCACGTTCGGCACGGACAATATGATCGGGTATGCCACCACGATGGCGAACAGCGCTGAAAACCACAGATTCACTACGAGCATTGTCGCAATAGTCGTAAAACGAGACGACGCCGGCGCGCACGTGCCATTGCCGAGTTGCGGCGTTTTCTTCTGCGAGGCGACACGGGAAGGAATTTTCAGACGCCGCAATGACCGCGACTCGCAATCTCGTGTCGGATGCTCGGCCGCACGCCATGGTGCAGATGCCAACGCCGGAAATCACGCACATCGTTGCGCCAGAGATGACGCGCACCCAGGTCGCGGTGCGGTTCGGTGCCATGCTGACGCTGTGCACCGCGTCGATCGTGGTCGTGCACGTGGTGCACCGCGCGACGGGCCGGCCAGAGTGGCACACGACGGTCGGGCTGTACGGCGCCATCGTCGTGATGACCATGCCGTACATCCGCGGTCTCGTGTCGGACGGACCGGCGCTCTTGGCATCCACGACGGTGGGCGTTGCGTGCGCACTGTACGTGGCAGCCGACGCGCTGCCGCAACCATACGCGCAGTCCGCGAGCATCGTGCGCATAATCGCAAACCAGCTGCTGTGTACCGCGGTGACCGAGCCGGGTGGAAGTTCCGTGCTCCCCACGCTCGCCGGGGGTCTGCAGTCGATCGCGCTGTGGGAGGTCACCGGCGCATCCGTCTTGGCGATCGCGACCATCGGGATTCCGGAGCTGGTGTGCGTTGCCGACTCCGTCGGTCGGTGCATCATCGCCGGAGTGTGGTGGCGCTGGCGCCGGACGCGGGCAGGCGAGATTGCCGTGTTCGTCTGTGCCATGTGCTGGCTCGGCGAGATCGCGCTGGCGCGCACGCTCGACGCGCTCGTCGGTCGGTGTCCCCCGTACGCCGCACTGCTCCAGCACTCGGGCGTGTGTGGCATCGCGATCACCGTCGCCATGCTGGCTGTCGAAGTGTAAAAAACGCGCGAATTGGATTTTGAAAAAAAACCAACAACAGAAAGTAACATGACCGTGGGGGCGGCAACACACAAATTCGCGTCGGGGGTGGTGGCACACGTCGTCCAGCAAATACGCCCAGCCGGTGCCCAGCGCCGCCTGGCGCAGCAACAGCCCGCGTCGATGTCGCGTGTGCAATTCACTGTGCGGTTCGTGGCGATGGTCGCCGCGTGCAGCGCGTCGATCATGGCGATCTTTGCGGTCCGCTGCGCGACTGCGCGGCCCGTGTGGTTCGTGCTCGTCGAGCTGTTTGGCATGTTCGCCGTGGCGGCGATGCCGTCGACCCGCGGCATCACCGTCGACGGGCCGGCGCTTCAGGCATGCACCACGGTGGGCGTGGCGTGTTCCTTCTACGTGTTCGCGGACGCGATGCCGTCGCTGTTCGTCAAGTCGGCGAGCGGCGTCACCGCGTGCATCATGCGCGTGGTTGCGAACCACCTGATCTGCACTGCCGTGGTCGAACCGCTGGGCGGGCCGCTGCTCCCGTCCCGCGGCGGCGGGGTTCGGCCGGTCGCGCTCTGGGGATTCACCGCGGCCACGCTGGCGTCCATCGTGATCCTCGGCGCCGGGGAACTGCCGTGCGTCGCCGACACCGTCGTGCGGTGCATCACCGCCGGGGTGTGGTGGCGCTGGCGTCGCTCGAGCGGGCGCGAGATGGTCGCGTTCATCTTCTGCACGTGCTGCATGGCGGCGGTCGCCGGCGCGCGCATGCTCGATCTGCTCGTCGCACTCGGCGCGGAGGATGTGACATGTCCCCCGTATGGCGCACTGCTCCAGCAGTCGGGAGTGTGCGGCGTCGCGTTCATCGCGGCCGTGTTGGCCGATGGGACGGTATCGCATGGGACGCCGTTGGCAACCGGACCGTGAAAACAATGAGGGGCGGTCGGCATCAAACCGGCGAAATTAGCAGAACCCGCAATTTCAGCCAGTGGCACAAGGCTTCGGCTACCAGCCGCACGATCGCCCATTCACAAGAAATAATGAGATTGATAACAGCCGTCGCAATTGGACATGACCGAATGTTGGTGAACGTGTTTGGCTCCAATTGACCGGATTTTATTATAAAAGGACGGAAAAGCGCGAAGGTGTGTGGACAAAACAAAAGATTATATAAGCGACGCAAACCGGCGGAAAAAAAATCCGTCTGAATGGGCAAATACGTCTCCAAGAAACCGACGCCGTTCTGGACCCCCGCGAGCGTGCGTGTGGCCGCGCTGCTGTGGGCACCCGACGGGCGGCATCCCGACCCGGCGGCGGGCGCGCCTGTCGCAGCGGCGGTGGTCGGTGCGGCGCGCGAGCGGGCGCGCGTCGAGCGAGAGACCGTCGGGAAGCGGGCGGCGGCCTCGAGCGCGGGCGGGTTGGCGAAGAAGAGAGCGGAGCTCGAGAGCGGCCTCGCCGAGCGCGCCGGTGACGAGACCGCGCAACACGAGTTTGAGGAACGAGTCCTGCGGAAGGAACATAAATCGGCTGCACTCTGCGCGCACAAAAAGGAGAAAGCCGATGCAGGTATGCGGTCCCGGAAGCTGCGGATCTACCCAACACTGGCGCAGAAAGCCATCATCGCCGATTGGCTCGAGGCCACGCGGATCACCAAGAACGTGATCGTCGAGCAGATCAACGAAAGCCACAACTACGAGATATCGCACCTGCGCCAACGGGTCACCCTCGCCGACGGTCCGACCCACCACGACCACCTACCAGCGCGGCTGCGGAGCGTGCCACGGGATGTGATCGACCAAGCGATCCGGGACTGCGCCAAGGACTGCACCACGCGACTCGCACAGCTGAAAGCTGCAACGCGCAGACGCGTCTACCGGACGCACTTCCGGGCGATGCGCATTCGTGGGGACGACGAGCTGGTCCGGAAGGAGCACAAGGTCATCGAGGCCGAGATCAAGCGCGAGGTCGGCCGGATCAAGGCGACGTGGAAGTTCGCATTCCGGAACAAGCACGAGCCCCGCGAATCGATGATGCTCTCGCGCAGGTTCCTCAACAGAACACGGCCCGAACCCAAGACCCGCGGATTCGCCGAGCTCTTCGGTGGTCCGACCAACCGCATGGTCATGGTGACCGAAGCGGATGTGCGGGATGCTGCAACCGGTGCCCGCATCGGTTCGGGTCTTCCGGTCGAGTTCTACAGCGACTGCCGGCTGGTACACGAGAAGGCGACGGGCACATACTTCATGTGTGTACCCAACGCAATGTCGGTGCACATCACCGCACCACGGCCGAGGGTGCCCGTCGTGATCTCGATCGACCCCGGCGTCCGGACCTTCGCGACGTGCTACAACCCGACCGCGGGAACGTTCACCGAGCACGGCAGGTCGGGTCCGTTCGAGGCCGTCGGCCGGACGACCCGGACCACCACGACCAGATGGAAGGCCGACTGCAGGACGTGGGGCGTCGGGGCGTCGATCACGTTCCTGAAGCGCAAGGCCGCCCGCGTCGAGGTCCGGGCCGCGGCAGACCGGGCGAAGGCCGAGCGCGCGGCGGCTCGACCGGGGGCGCCAGAGCTCGAGCACCGCGCCGCCGTGCGCGAGCGGCGCAAGCTCGTCCGCAAGGCCAGACGCAAGCGGCGCGCCGCGGCGCGCATCCGCAAGCGCTCGCGGGACCTCGTCGCCGACATGCACTGGCGCCTCGCCGTCGAGCTCTGCCGCACCGCCGACCTCATCCTCCTCCCCGACTTCCGGCCCTCGAACAAAGTGCCCAAGGTCGACCCGACCGGCAGACTCCGGCGCCTCGGCAAGAACACGGTCACCAGGATGCTCGGCCAAGCGCACGCGATGTTCAAGGCGCGCCTGCAGTCCAAGGCCGAAGAATACGGCGTCCGCGTCGAGATCGTCCGAGAGGACTACACGAGCAAAACGTGCGGAACCTGCGGCCACATCTGGAACGACCTGCATTCGCAGCACGTCTTCCGCTGTCCAACGTGCGGATGGACGCTCGGCCGGGATATGAACGGCGCCCGCAACGTCCTCATCCGTCACATCGCAGACTCTGGTCTGCGCATCAACTGAGGAGGGAAACCTCCGTGTCCCGACCTACCGGGAGATGAAAATAGGTTCGTTACCGTTCGCTAGACGCGGATCAACGGAAACAGCGCCATCCGGACCCCTCGCCACAGTGGGGCCGGACGTGAAAAAGTGCCGTTCGTCTGATCTTGTGAACTGACGAGAGTTTCCTCACGTCACAAAGAATCTAATAGTAGGGGGATGCAATACAAACACCTTTTTTTCCCATCCACCAGAGTGCAATGTCGGCCAGTTCGTGAATTTTCAATGCGAGACCCCCCCCCTCAGCGCCGCCCGCTGTGTATCTGCCAAGTCATTCAAAAAAATATCTCCGGTCAACCAATTTACGGATATTTTTTGCAATAAAATAAAAACGACAATGACCGCGACGAAACAATACATCACATTTGCCGGCCACAACGACAGGATTTACGTGGTCGATCTCGCCACACCCGCCATCGCGATGCCCGTCACCGAGGCGTCCGATCGCCCGTTCGCCTGGATGCGCGGCCGTGACGGCGCCGTGTCGCTGGTCGGGTTCCGGGGCATTCCGCGCGACTGGTACACGTACCGCTACGTGCTCGCGGCGTGGACGCTGAAGACCCCGTGTTGCCCGGTCGAGCTGCAGTCGTACGTGATCTCCCGCCTCACGCCCATTGCCGGGGCGACCGTGGCAACGTCCGGCGAGTGGTTGGCGGTGCTCGACTGGAGCTTGCTGCACCGGCGCTACGTGTTGCGGATGACAGAGTTCTTCGGAACCGAGCAGTGCCGGACCAACACGGTGCACGTCGGCGGCAGCCAACCCCACGCACGCGGCGACACGCGCATGCGGCTCTCCATCGTCAACGATTGCGTGTACTGCGTCACGCCCCTCTGCAGCGACTCGCTGCTGAGCGTCGTGAACCTCTGCCGGCCGTTCGAGCCCGCGCAGACGACACTCATCCCCGGGCCTCCGGGCGGACAACCGTCGACGCATGCGTTCCTGCGCAACGGCGATCTCATGGCCTACGTCGGGAACGACGGCATGCACGTCCGGCGCACGGCCGACGGCAAGACCGCGGACGGGGATTGGCCGGGGTCCGTCACGGGCGGCAGCACGGTTCCGACGCGGCTGGTGCGCATGTGCGACGGGTCGTTGCTGTGCATACACGACACGCGCACGACGCGTTGGACGACGATCGAGATGGCAGAGTCGCGGCGCGACGACCGGCCCGTCGCGGCGACGACCGTCGGGGTGGGCGCGCACTACACGTGGCGCGTGTCGTGCGACGGAGCGTTGGCGATCAGGTGGCCGGTGGCCACCGGCCTCGCGTCCATGACGGTCTTCGCGCCGCGGACGTGCACCGCCCCGCGCGAGCTCGTGGTGCCGCTGGACGCTGGCGGAAATTTCGTCGCATGGTCAAAGTGGACGGGAGCGTGGGTGGCGCTTAACACGGCCACGGCCAGGCCGCTCGCGACGATCGTGCCGAGCACTTGGTGAAAAGTGGATGTTGTGTAAATCTTCGTGGTGTGATGTGTACGTGTGGGAAAAAACGGGTGAAATAAAATGGCTGACATTGCAGACCGTACGCTGGTTGACGTGTTTGGGGCACTCGCACTCATCCATCCGCGGACGGTCATCGCGCTGACGTCGGTCGACCGTCGGTTCCGCGCGCTGGCAAATGCGCCGGAGGTGTGGCGGTGCATCGATGTCGGACGCTTGTTGAGTTCGAAGTTGTTCAGTTCGACCGGCGGCCCCGCGCTGGCCGATTTCCACCGCGTCCACGACGAGCACATCAGATTCTGCGAGCTGTTCACCGGGTCGATGCCGTGCGATTTTGCGTGTGTGCACTTCATCTCGCGCATGCCCAACTTGAGGCGTCTGAAAGTAAACGTACGCACCCCCACGGACATCGGTATGCTGGCCGAGCTTGCGCACCTTGAGGCACTCCACCTGTCCATCCTCGGAGATGGGCGCATTGCGCCCTCCGCGGTCAAGATCAACGTGCGGACGCTGAGACTCACGATCGTCGGCGTCTACCAGAACCCCAACGATCTCATGGCCATGTTTCCAAAGTTGACGCGTTTGCGCGTCGATGCGCACGTGGCGATCGCGGCGCCGCTACGACTCGCGGCCGCATCCAGTCTGGTATCGCTCGAACTCAACGAGATGCCGCTCGTTCCCGTGGAAATGCCGCGGCTGAAGCATGTCGGTTTCACCGTGCGACCTGGCCATGCCCGGTGGATGGCCGATCTTTGTCCGAACATCGTTTCCGCAAAGGTGCTCGCCTCGGAATTCGCGAGGCCGGATGAGGAATCCATCGTGACCGCGTTGTGGGATGTGGAGCACTGTCCCGGTATGCGAACCATCGCAATCTCGCGCGCGGTGCTGTTTGCGCTGTGGTGGGATACGAAACACCGCACGATGCCGCCGCACATCACGGCGATCGTTGGATACGTCGACGACGACCGAATTCCCGTCACGGTGTCTGAGATCCGCATGGGGTTGCACACTTCGAATGACGCCGCAGTGAAAAGCGCACTGTCGTGCCGCCGGATAGTGCCCCCGGGCATCGAGATGGATCCCGGCGACGTGTGCGAGACGGACAACATCCCAACGATCTACATTCATGTGACACGCACACGACCTGCTTGGTTCTTGCGAAACGCGGCGTGGAACACGTTCGTCGGGTACATTCGCAATGTCAGATACGAAATCGCATCGTATTGCTTGGTGTTGCATGATCAACCCTGACGACGTGAAAAAAAACCCAAACCACACCCGCGTCGCCATTCCATCCAACCGGGATATAATAGGGTGCTTGTGTATGACGGAACAACCAGACGAGTTGGGTCTGTGCGACCTGCCAAACTACGTGCTCGCCGACATCCTGGGCATCGTGATGGATGCGGCGGCCAACGACCCCGACGATCCCGACGACCCACTACAAATTCTCTCGAATTTTCGCCGCGTGTGCAAGCGCCTGAGCGCGGTTGCGGGAATGGCCGAGGTGTGGATGAACATCGACCTTGGCATGTACAGCGAGCGCGTGTTGCATTCGCACGACGCGGTGGAACGATTGCTGCAGCGCTGCAGACCGCACCTCACCGCGTGCAGGAGGTTCACGGGTGCGTTGGATGAGTACACCATACGCATCGTGGTCGAAATGCCGAAACTTGAACACGTCGACGTCAGCATCCGGGCCACCAAGCAGCAAAGCGGGGTCGACCACGTCGCGCCACTGCTGATCCGGCTGCTGCACAACCGAAGCGACCTGGACGTGCTGTATCTCGACGCTGTCCGCGTATCATGGCAACTGCCCGATCTGTGGTTTCCCCCCGCCGCATTCGCGTGCCCGCACGTGCGACGGCTCGGGCTGGCCGGCGACTGGCGCGGCGCCGCGGCGGATTTCGTGGCGAGGTTCCGCGGCATCGACGAGTTGGTGTACTGGCCGCGCGAAGACGCCGACGCCGTTCTCGTCCGCGTCGGGAGCATGCTCACGCGACTCTGGTTGGTGAATGCCGAGCACGTTCACGCGGATATGCCGCGTCTACGAGCGGTTGCAATGCGCACATCCGTCGCGTGCGCGTTTAACCCGTCGGTGCAGACCCCGCTCATCGAAGCTATCGCACTTCGCGGGATACCGACGGGTCAACCCCGCAGCGATGCCGAGACCGCGCTCGCCGACCGGTTCGGACCAGAGATGGCCGGCGCCGCCGACCTGGTCGGGTTCGACGAGTTCGTCGCGGACGCCGCGGCGTGCCCGAATCTGACATCGGTGGAATTGTCGGCGCCCCGCACGGACATCCTGGTCGATATGTGCCACCACGCCGCGCGCAACGCGCGATTCGCGTCACACGTCACGCATCTTCGCGGGGAGTGCATCGGCGGGTCGGTTCCGATGCCACCCCTGGAGGGATTTCCGGCAATACGGACGGCAGAGTACGGATTCACGGCCGCCGGAGACTTTTACGGCGTGGTCGGGGCCACCCTGGAATCGGTGCACCTCGTGTCGTGGACAGCTGTGCCGTGGCGCGGACCGTCGTTTGTCGATGTGTGGGTATACACCGACCCCGCGGATGCCGTGCTGATCACGCTCCGCTGTTCGGTGGCGCGGCCGGCGATAAAACGCGAGGTCGGTTGGCACTGGACGGAGGATGTGAAGCTCGCCATACTCCGCGTCGAACTCGTGTGAAAACCCGTGCACACGCACACTCCCGAGCATTTGGTGAGCAACTGTGGAAGAGAAAAAAAAATTGCGCACATGACGGCCCGCGATAAAGGCAAACAGGTGATGCCAGAGCGCAAACAGCCGAAATGTGCGGATGACCCGGTTCCCAACGTGTTTGACATCATCGACGATGCGACGATAGCGTACATCCTCTCTCTGGCGCGGCCGTTCGTCCCCGCGCGTGCCGCGTTCTCGCTGACCAGCCGCAGGTTTGCGGCGATAGCCCGCAGTCCGGACGTGTGGTGCGAAATTGACATTGGGCGCGAACTTATCGAGTACTCGCTTGACCGACCAGAGAAACCCGGCGACGTGACCGTTGCCGCCAAAATGCTGTTCGGTGGCGATGGCGCCGGTAATCCGAACCTGACGCGCTGCCGCACGTTCACGGGGTTCGTGTTCGCGCCGATAGTGACCCGCAAATCCCGGCACATTGAACGTGTACTCGCCATCAACGACGTTGCGTGGGAACTTGCCACACTGTCGCGAATCGCAAACCCGGAGATGGTTCGCGTGTTCCTGCGGACGCGTGCGGATTGGACGGCGGTGCGCGAGGTTCTCGCCGGGTACACCCGGTCGGGACATGGACCGGATACCCAGATGCAGATACAGCTACGCTCGCTGTGGATCTACGTGGACCGCTCACACGCCGACGAGTCTCACGGGCCGGGGGTTGCGATCACGACGCTGCGGTCTCTGACGTACTGCGGGCCGGCCGGCCTCTTGGTCCAGATGTGCACTGCGAACCCGTGGCTCGAGTCGATCACCATCATCGAGGATAAGCCGGGTTCCGCGACCATCGACACCCGCGTCCTGCTCGGCCGGTGCCCCGGTCTGCAGACGTTGCGGCTTGTCGACCAATTCGCCGGACATCCGACCGTCGTGGTGGACCCGGGGCCGGCGATTCCGGTGATGCCGACACTGACGACCCTGAGCATCGCAGTTCCGCAAGACCCGGAGTATGCACCGTGGATTTCCGCGTGCGCGCCGAACCTCACAGACGTCACACTCGCGCTGGCTGGGAACCTCCCCGACGTTGCCAACGCCACTGCGCTGGCGGACATATCAGAATTGCGGAAGCTGGAAAGGTTATCGCTCAGGTTGTCGACCGCCGACCGTGCCGCGGGACGTTTATTGGAGTGTCTGGCCGTACCGAAACTGCCGGGTCTCGTCACGTTCGAGGCCCACTATGGTCGGCATCCCATTCTGTACCCGGACATCGAACTCCCCGGGGCTGACACGGAAGACTGGGCGAACAGTCCCTTCAAAGTGGATATCGCGCCCGTGCTGGCGGGGCGTGCAGTTCGCCGGCTGGTCTCCAGCGATGTGGTGATGTACTGCGATCCCGACGTGTTTGCTGCCGCGGTGCGGGGGGGACTCGATACCATCGTGTACCGCGTGGAGCGTGGGAAGTTCGCCGGAAACGACGTTGTCAGCCTCGTCTCCCGCGATTACGCGCCGTGCCGCGGCATGCGTCTCGTGCTGCCGAACACACGACCGCCGCCGCTTTCCGGGCCGTCGTGCATCACCGAACTAGAGATTACACACGTGGGGTGCATCGAGTTCCCACGCGACGACGGACCCGCGACAGTGCTCCGAACATTCCCACATATACGGACGGTAACGATCCGCGGTGAACAGCGGGGAGTGCAGCGCGGTTCATGCCATGGAACCACATCGTCCGCCGTGGCAGCCAAGTTCCTCCGCGGTTCGCCGTGCGTGACCGTTTCCGTGTTCGAGACGGGCGAACCTCGCGCGACGGAACTACGTGTCGTGTGTGTCAGGCCCGTTCCATGGCCGCGCGTTGACATTGGACGGTTTCGCCTGCACGACACTGCAATTTCAGATGCGCTCGGGTGTGACAATGAAACTCCGATCTGCTGCCGGATCACCATTGAATACCAGTGAAAAATCGCTAAAAATGCGCGTTCGCTAAAAGGCTGTGATCCACCCCCCAATAGAAAAATGTCTCGCAGAGATAAGGGCAAGCAGGCAAAACGCGAGGACGCTCCACCGCCGTCTCCCACGTTCGACATCATCGACGATGCGACGGTAGTGCACATCCTCTCGATGGTGCGTCCATTTCCCCCGGCGTACGCCGCGGTTGCGCGCACCGGACGGAGGTTTGCCGCAATCGCGCGCAGGCCAGAGGTGTGGCAATTCATCGACGTCGGGCGCGAACTCCTCGACGACCACCCGGCCCGCGCCAAATTCCTCGATTTTCTGAGCGGCGGCCAGGACCCGCTGCGCAGACCGCCGGATCTGACGATGTGTCGCGAGTTCACCGGGTTTGTGTACACGTGGTACGATTCAATGAGCCTGTTCCGGCTGAGGGTGAACCCAGCCGTCCCGACTTTTGAAACGGAGCTCGATATCATCAAACGGATCAAGAATCCGGATGTGATCCGTCTGTACATGCCCGACGCGCCCAAGTGGCCCGCCGCGTGCAGCGCATTGCGCCGTTTCACGGCGCAAGGTGCCGATTCGCAGACGTTGCACACGCTGTGGATTTTCGCGGTTGATCGGCGCGCGCCCACGGATTACGAACCGCTCGCGATCCGAACGCTGCGGTCTCTGACGTTCAGCGGCCCCGCGGATTTGTTGCAGGCGCTGTGTGCGAGCAATCCACAACTCGAGTCGCTCGCCGTCATCTCGTGCGAACCGGCAATCGTGCAGGATCCCGTGGTCAGCGACATTTGCAAATGGTGTCCAAAGTTGCGGATCCTGCGTCTTGCCGACTACGTCAGCATCGAGACCGCGCCGACGCCCCCGGCCAAACTGGAAAGTCTCACAACGCTCAGCTTCGCGCGGCCCCTTGGTCCGATATACACACCGTGGATCGCCGCGTGCGCGCCCAATCTCGTGGATGTGACACTCGCACTCCCGTTGTCCCCCCTCAACCCAGCCAACATCGCGGCGCTGCGGGACGTGTCGAAGTTGACAAAGCTCGAGCGGGTGGTCATCCGGCTCTCGCTGATGGAAGGTGATGTTCTGCCAGACGATTACCTTGGCCACCTAGTGCATCCGGGGGGCATGCCCAAACTCACATCGGTTGGGTTGCATGAATGGAACAACGCAAGCCAGATACCAGACGACGTGCCACCACACGTGGGACAAGAGCCGTCGCGTTACGGGCATCCGCACACCGTGTCCATCACGCCGGTGCTGATGGGTCGCGCGATCCGGCGTCTGGAAATCAGCGACACCGTCGCGGTGTGCGACCCCGATGTCTTCGCCGCCGCGGTGCGCGGGGGTCTCAGCGACATCACGTATCGCGTGGATGCACAGAAGGTGGGCGACATAACCAGCCTGGTCATGCGCGACTATTCTCCGGCTCGCATACGCTTCGTCATGGGGTACGCCACGACCCACGTCCACCTCGACGGCCCGGGACCGTCGTGCATCGCTTACCTCGAGATCCCGACCCCCGCGTGCATCCCGCTGCCGCGTGACGATGACATCGCGACGGTGCGGCGATTCCCGTACATGCACACAGTCGTGATGCCGAGGGTCTACCGCGAATACGGCTGTCGCACGTCGCAGTACATCGCGGCCAGGTTCCTCCGCGGTTCGCCGCGCGTGACCGTTTCGGTGTTCGCGTCGGACGTGTGGATCGCGTGCGCCAGGCCAGTGCCGTGGTCCGGGCGCGGCGTGGACGATGCGCGCATGTACTCTGCGGCCATCTCCGACGCGCTCGGGGTCACGGTGTCCGCGGCGCTGCTCAACCGGATCACCATCGTGTACCAGTGACAGCGTGAACCCCCCAATTCGTCGGAGAAAAAAGCCCCGGTTGCACACAACCGACATCGCCAAAGGGGAACCCACAATAAAATAGACGCCATGAAAATTCTGCAACTGATCAACATCCTCGCGTTCGTCGCATGCGCTGCGGGCACGGCGTGCGTGATCGACGGGGACTGTGTTCCGCCCGGCCCGCCCGTATACTACGAGACGGGTCATTGCAACGCGAGCGGTCTGTGCGAAACCATAAGCCTCTGCCCACCCCTCGACCACACGGGGCAGTATTGCGAATACAACGGATTCCAATGTCCGTTGACGTTGTGGTATTGCAATTCGCTGGTCCCATACGTGGACCCAGAGCTATCTTATATATGCGTGCCACAGACTCCCGTGTGCGATCCGACGACATGTGACGGGACAGAATGTCGGTGGTGCAACACGACCGCCGGCTGCGCTGGTACGGAATGCAATACGACGACGAACCGGTGCGATCTCGAATGTCTGATCGATGGCGACTGTCCGTGGGAATACATGTACGAGACGAAAACATGCTCCGCGACGCATCACTGCGTGGCACAGGATCTCTGTTCCGTGTCCGAGCGAATCGGGGATCTGTGTCTGGCCAACGGCACGAACGGGTGTCTGCCATCGTACTGCAACCAGATGATCCCGATCACGTGGCCGATTCCCGGCGATCCGACCGTGTGCTTCTTCAACATGTCGGCGTACTGCGACCCGGTATACTGCGACGGCGCAAGCTGCGCTTCGTGCTACGACCCGGCGGTCGATTGCGCGGACGAGATGCCATGCACACACACGGAATGCACGACAGACCATTTCTGTTCGTACGTATCCGACTGCGCGGCCGGACAAGTGTGCAAAAGGTACGACGAATACTGCGTCGAGTGCAACATCGACCCCGATTGCGCCATCGGTGTATGTGGCGACAACAATACGTGCGTCCCGGAATGCTCGATCGACGGCGATTGCGCCGCGCACACGCTGTACGAATCGGTGCGTTGCAATGCGACGACGGAGCGCTGTGAGTCGTACGAGCTGTGCGCATCCGCGGAACGGTACGCCGGTTTCTGTCTGGCCAACTCGACTGGCGGGTGCCAGTACTGGTACTGCAACCAGTTGGTGCCGACGTATTTCGAGGGCGTGGGATACCTGTGTTATCCGAACATGTCGCAGTACTGCGATCCGGGCATGTGCAACGGGACCGAGTGCATGTCGTGCTTTGACGATCCGGACAGCGAATGCACGGAATCGGTGTATTGCCACCACCCGGTGTGCACCGAGGATCATTTCTGCTTGTATGTTTCAGACTGCCCGGCAAATCGTACGTGCAAGGACATTAATCCGAGCGTGTGCGTCGAGTGCAACGAGGACGACGACTGCGCGGATGGCATCTGCACCAATTACGTGTGCGTGCCCGAGTGCGCGATCGACGGCGACTGCGTCGCTGCCGGATACTACGAAACCGCGCAGTGCGCGGCGAATCACAAGTGCAACCGCAGCGCCCTGTGCGCACCATCCGAGCGGTTCGTCGATTACTACTGCTACGCCAACGGGACGAACGGCTGCCTACCCTGGTATTGCAATCAGATGGTGCCGGGCTCCATATGCGAGAGCAACGGCACGTGCCACTCGCTGTGTCTGCCGCTCGATGCACAGTGGTGCGAATACGAATACTGCGATGGCGCAATGTGCTCGGAATGCGATGTGGCGGCCAACTGCTCCGACCGCGTGTGCTACACGAAGAACTGCACGGGAAACCACTTCTGCGAATACACCCCGATCTGTCCGGGCCAGTACTGCCGCACCGGCTCGGGCAGCGTCTGCGTCGACTGCAACTTTGACAGCCAGTGCGCGGAGGGATTCTGTGTCAACAATTCGTGCGTTCCCCAGTGCACCATCGACGGCGACTGCGTTCCGCCCGGTCCGCCCGTGTACTACGAGATGAGCCACTGCACCGAGAGCGGTCGGTGCGAGACGGTGTCCATCTGTCCGCCATACGAACGTTCGGGGCAGTATTGCGCATTCAACGGGTTTCACTGTCCAACGACGCTGTGGTACTGCAATCCGCTGGTCTTCTACACGTACGTCGACGCGTACTGTGTGCCGCAGGCCCCCGTGTGCGATCCGACGACGTGCGACGGATCGACGTGTCTGTGGTGCGACTACGACAGCGAATGTTCGTTCGGCCGGCCGTGTGACCAGGACACGCACATGTGCGACTACTCGTGCGAGACCGACGGCGACTGCGTTCCGGCGGGCATCCTCCCGTACTACGAGATGAGCCACTGCAATACGCAGGGGATGTGCGAGTTGGTGCAGCTGTGCGATCCCGCGGACCGCGTCTTGACGATGTGCCGTTACAACTCGACGCTCGGGTGCCCCGACTGGTACTGCAATCCCATGTCACCCGTCGAGTACAACCCGTCGACGTACGTGTGCATGCCAACGCCCGGGCACTGCAATCCCGAGTATTGCGATGGGAGCGAGTGTCTCTGGTGCGACACGACCGCTGACTGCGACGCCGGCCAGATCTGCGATCCGGATGCGCACGTGTGCATCATCGAATGCGCGGTGGATGGCGACTGCAACACCAGCAAGTACTACCAGACGGGGGTGTGCAACGCCACGTACCAATGCGAGACGGTCGAGCTGTGCGGTCCAGGTGCGCGTCTCACGGTGTTCGGCATCGGGTTCTGCATCTACAATTCGTCGCTCGGTTGTCCATCGTGGTACTGCAACCAGATGGTCGCGATCGAGTCGGCGACCCCGGGCACATACGTGTGCGCACCGAATTCGAGCTTCATGTGCGAGCAGGAGTACTGCGACGGCAACACGTGCACCGAGTGTGTCAGCAGTCCGTCGGTCTGCGTCGAGTACCAACCGTGCCACGAAGCGTCGTGCAGTCCGGATCACCGTTGCGTCGAGACGCCCGTGTGCGATGTGGACCAGTATTGCAACGTCGCACTCGAGCGGTGCGACGAATGTCTCGCGACCGGCGACTGTCCCGTCGGGCAATACTGCAACACCACGTTCGGCACGTGCGTCGAGTGTCTCCTGGACGATGACTGCGGGGACATGCAAGCGTGCGACGGCAGCGTGTGCGTGCGCGTGTGCGCGGATTTCGCCGACTGCCAGCTGAACGAGACGTGCTATGCGGAGCGGTGCATACCATGCGCCGGCGACGACTGCAGCGAGTGTCTGGGTCCGGAGCACTGCGCGGAATCGGAGATCTGCGTCGATGGTCACTGCGTGTACGAGTGCAACGTCTTCGCGGACTGCCCGGCCGGCGAGAACTGCACGGCACATCGGTGCGTGCCGTGCGCGGGCGAGACGTGCATCGAGTGCACGGTGGCCGATGACTGCACGCCGCAGGTCTGCCAGACGCTCGCGTGCACGGCCGGACGATGCATTTACACTCCAAGGACAAACTACACCCGGTGCGCATCCGGACCGACGCCCGGCGCATGCCTCGGAGGTGCGTGCGTGACGGTCGTGACCACCAACACGGTCGGGTGCTCGGCCCCGGCGTGCCAAACCGCGATCGGGCGCGACGCACTCGGCGTCTGCGTGTACGTGTGGGTGTGCGACCCGTCGTACTGCATACTCGGCGAGTGCGCCGAGTGCCTCGTCGCGAACGAAGAGGAGAACTGCACGAACCCCGGGCTGTGGCACTGCGATGAGACGATCGGCGCGTGCGTCGCGTGCACCGCGAACGCCCACTGCGCGGCGCCCGGCGTTGGCGGATCCCCCGAATGCCGTCCCGACAACACGTGTTACTATGGTGAATGCGTCCGCGCCTCTGGGTTCTGGTATCTCCACGCCGCTTGGGCGGAAGAGCAGCTGCTCTTGCCGGTGACGGTCGGAAACGTCACGGTATCCGATTCGTCGGACATCATCGCCGTCCTGGGGCGGGGCATCAGTTCGAACTGGCTCAACGTGCTCGCGGCGTCGCTTCTCACGGCCCAGCTCAACATCGCCGCCGGCGCCAGCTCCGCGCCGATCGCGGATGCCGTGGCCACCGCGGCGACCATCCTCGACGCGTGCCCGGCGAACGACCAAGCCGTCTGGCTCACCGCCATCCGCGGACGGACCGGGTGCCACGGCTTCATCCCGCGCGTCATCGTCGCGTTGTGCAACACGATCAACGCGTACAACGAGGGCCGATCGGGCGTCGAGCTCTGCACAGATATTGGCGCTGCGGTCGTACACTGAAATTACACCACAACCCACAAACCACGATAACAATTTTTCATTCAAACCACCGCGCAATGGACAGCGACGACGATCTGAACACCGTGTGCCATTGGTTGTCGGCGCTCGCGCTGGCGGCCCAGCTCGCCGACGAGGAACTCGCGCACGTCGCGGAGATGCATCTAGCATCCGCGGATGCCCAACACGCCGCCTCTCTCGCGCGGGACGTTGCCACGACAATTGTGTTGTACGATATTCATAATGATCCGAGGTGACCAAATGATTGTTGGTTCTGTTACAACCCCCCTTCAACACCTGCGCACGCGTTGGCGTGCCGGGCTTTCATCCGCCTCATCGGGCTGGCGCTGGTGCTTTTGGTCGGTGACCGCAATTATCTCCATGGGCGCGGGCGGGGCCACCCACGCCCACGACGAATTGAGCGACCGGTCGAACACCGACGCGGCCCAGTGATCGCAAACAACATCGATGGGATCGGTCATTTTCGTTTTATTCTCTTATTTTTTTTCCGGTCACGTGCCAATTGTGTCAACCTTGAGGGACTGTAATACCCGGAGGGATGCGGCGGGGAGGACGGCCCACGCAAACGCCATCAACGCGAACGCGCTGGAGAACCCCCATCGCATTGCAGCGCTCACCAGAGACCAGTTCATCGACGTCTCGCCGCTGTATATGCTGAGGTTCCGCGCGGAGAGAAACAGCGCCGCGACCAGTATGCCCATCTGCGCATACTGCACCGCGGCCGCGATGATGGCGACCGCCGGCCGCACGCCGAGCACCAGCGAATACACAAACGTGGCCGATGCGTGGTACACGTCGTACGCGATCAGCCACGCAATGTACGACACCGCAAATCCGCTGGCATGGTCGCCGTACGGGTGCGCCGCTGGCACGTTCTCCCCGGATAGGAACATGAGGAGCGAGAACATGCCGCCGAGCGATCTGAACTGCGTGGCCACGATCCGGCAATTCACGAACGGCGACAGTTTCGCGTCGGCCCATCGCAGATCGGCGACTATTCCGTAGTTGACCAGCCAACACAGCACGGACATCATCACGCTGATCACCATCGAATACTGCGCGTCCGACGACGTCGGGGGAAAAGAGGGGATGGGAGGATCGGCCATGCGCAGAGATTGTTCAAAATTTATTTTTGCCACCCACACGCGCGCCAAAAGTCCACAGGCGCCATTTTTCTTCACACCACCCCGGCCACGACGACGGATGCCCGCGGATGCAACACCTGCACCGGGGTCCGGCCGAGATTGTCGACGTTCCGCAGATCCGCGCCGCCGGCGAACAGCGCGGCGACCAGGTCGACGCGATCCCCCGGCCGCGAGCACGCGCAGTGCAGCGGCGTCGAACCGTCCGCCGCGCGTCCGTTTGCCGCGGCGCCGTAGCGGAGCAGGATCTCCACGACGCTGACGCTGTTCGCCGCGGCTGCCCGGTGCAGCGGCGTCCATCCGATGTCGTCCTCCGCGCACGAGTTCGCGCCGCTCGCTAGCAACAGATTCGCGACGTCGGCACGCCCGACCGTCGCTGCCACGTGCAGCGGCGTCTGTCCGACGTTGTTCACCGCGTCTGGCTCCGCCGCCGCCGCCAGCAGCACTTCGGCGACGGCCACGCTTCCCATCGCCGCTGCGTGGTGCAGCGCCGTGTTGCCGTATTCGTCTCGCGCGTCGACGTCGGTCGCGCTCTTCCCGATCAGTTCGCGGGCCGAATCCGCGTCGTCGCGCACGGCGGCCTGCCGTATGAGTTGCCCGAATGGTACGGCACGCAAATTGCGTGGCCTGGTGAACGCGTTCATTTTTTTTCGGATGGAAGTTGGCGAGTCGCGGTTTCGTTTCGAGAGCAACCCAAACAATTGGAAACTTTCTGCAACGCCTCGCAAATGTCGGGAAACGCCGAGTCGTCGTTGAAGATCATCTACGGGCCGATGTTCAGTGGCAAGACCACCGAGCTGCTGCGGTGCCACGATCGGTTCGTCCGCGCCGGCATGAAGTGCATCATATACCGGCCGGCCATCGATACGCGGGTCGGCACGTGCGCCATATCCCAGCATGGCGCCTGCGGTGGCTACCGCTCCGACGCGCCGATGGCGGTGATCGTGGCGGACGGGTTGATGGAACACCTGACCGAAGCCACGTCGCACGAAGCGATCTTCATCGACGAGGCGCAGTTCATGCCCGACGTCTTCGCCTTCTGTGAGGTGTTGCTCGCGACGCCCGGGAAGGTCATCGTCGTGGCGGCGCTGGACGCGACCTCTGAGCGCGTGCCGTTCCGGCGCATCACCGATCTGACGGTGCTCGCGAAGAGCGTGCGCAAGCTCTCTGCCGTGTGCATGTACTGCGCACACCGCGGACGGCCGCGTGGTGCAAAGGCGCCGCACACGTGGAAATTCGACAAGGACACGCGCGAGATCTCGATCGGCGGCGAGGAGAAGTACATCGCTGTGTGCACCATGTGCTACAACCACCTCCGCGACCTTCGCACGCGTGGGGAGTCTCCGAGCATTGCGCACTGAATGGGCGTGAAGAAAAAAAAGACGGTCTCCTCTTCTTTTTTTTTGCGTTCATTTCCGGGTGATGTCCGCCGGCAGGACGTGGATGGCCCCGATGTACACCGTCCACGGGGGCGTCTTCTTGAGGGGCAGCGTGAACGACACTGCGACGGCGGAAGGTTTGTTCGCGCGTAGCGTGCCGACCGCGTTCCCGACGGCGATGGCCTTGTCGCGCGCGGCGTTGAGCACGATCACCGCAAAGTGCACCGACAGGTCCACCCGGTCGATCGAGCGTTCGGGCTGTTGGTGGATGCAGCATCCGTACATCTGGCGGAACTTTGCCGTCGGCAACGTCTCGACCAGCGGGTGGGTGTACTGGCCCCACGGCACCGGATCCGAGCGCGCATCGTCCCGGAGGGGTTCGGCGCGGAGCGAGAAGCAGCGCTCGCCGACCCTGAACGTCGGCATCGCGTCGATGTCCGGCACGTCCACGAACGCGCCCGGGAGGGATATGAGTCCGGACGGGAGCACGCCGCGCACCGCGGCGCACACCGCGTCGCTCTTCGCGATCACGCTCTCGAGCGAGCTCACGGCGATCTTCTCGTGCGCCTCGAGGCGCCGGCGGTACGTGTCCCGCAGCCTGACGCGCTCGCGGACCGCGCACTCCTTGTGGTGCTGCGGCATGTCCCGCAGCTTGCCCTGCCACGGGCATCCATCCTGCCGGTGATCGCACACGACCCCCTTATACGGGCACGTCTCCTCGTGCTGATCGACGGTGGAGACGGTGAGCCCGGTGGCGGTGCACCCGACGTTGCTGCACTCGACCGGCTTGTCGCGCACCGCGCGGTCGGCGAGGGGACACAGCACGAACGTGCATTCGCAGCGGCACATCTGGCAGTAGCCGGTCGCGCCGGCGTCCATCCGGGGCTCGCCAGAGAGTGGCCTGGCGGCGCCGGGCATCGAGTGGCAGCGGATGAGGCACGCCTTGCAGTAGAGGTGGCCGCGGCTGCACGTCACCGCCGACCGCGGCGGCTGCGCGCAGATCACGCAATTCATCTCGTCCTGTTCGCCGCGCGGCCGTGCCCGCGGCGGTTCGACCGTCTCGGGGTCGTCTGCCGTGTCTCGCTTCATTTGGAACGTTATCCGGGAAATAAATCGCGTGTCGGCTCGTCTTCTCCGGCCAGTTTTTACGTTCGGCAATTCGAAGACCGAACGCACGCCATTAGACAAAAACACGACAGCATATGGACAGCAACGCAATACAGCGGGTGGGCGAGATGCTGGCAGAGGCGAAGATCGTGCGTCCGTGCGTCGCGTGCCCGGATGCATTCGCCGACATTGCCAACTTTGGCATGGCGTGCTGGGTGCACCCCGAATCTCCGGTGGCGCACTCCCTCGACCCGGGCCACGTGTACTGGCCGTGTTGCTGCGCGTGCGATGTCCTGGTCGGCACGTACGCGCAGCCACCGTGCACGCGTGCGATGCATCGCGCGGCGGGGCGGCCGCACGACACCGTCGCGCTCAATGCGGTCGATCTCGCCAGTTTCGACGCGGCGGCGGCCGTTCGCGGTCGCGGCGACGACGCCTTCACGTTGATCACGTCCGCAGCGGAGCTGCAGCAAGCCGGGCAGAGGTTTGGCCGGGCGCTGCGGTTCCACCCCGACTTTGCGACGGTGCAGCAGTACCTCACGTACGTCGTCGGGGCCGCGTGTACGACCGAATGCCGCTACGCCAGCATGGTGGCCGAGGAGATTGAACCCGTCGCCGGCCCGCAGTCGCACGCCGCGGTGGGGTTCGTCGTCGCCGGCATGTACGGCACGGTTGGCACCGACGTGCGTCCGATCGTCGACGCGCTCGTTGGTTCCGGGAAACTGCACATCGTGAATTTGCTGCGCATAAAGAGTTGCAATCCCGACGTCGTCGACGCGGCCGCCCGTGCGATGGTGGGTTTGCGTAGACGGTGAATGGAGAGCGGAGTGTCAAACCAAAAAAAAGATCACATAAATTGTGGCATCATTATGAGGGTGTCATCTTCATCTGCCGGAGCTTTGGTGACCGTGGCGAGTGCCCGGGCCTCGAGCATCTTGTTTTTGGCAAAGGCTCCGAACATCTCCGCAATCGCCGCATCGCGCGGCTCAAGCAGATCGCCGCACTCTGGACACGTGGCGGCGATCATGCTGTGCGCCTCGACCGACACCGCCGTGCGCACAAAGGCACCGCACATCGGACACTGCATGGATACGATCGGCGCGATCCTGTCGGCTATCGCGTCGTATGGGTCCTTGCAGATCACGGTCCTCGCGCGCGGAGCGTGTGGACGTTTTCCTTGCGGCGGAGCTCGCTGGGGCGGTGGAGCGGCGACCGTCGCACGGAAACCGAATGTGCACATGAGCTCGTCGTGCAGCTCGGATGCATCGCCCCCCAGCGCCGCCGCGATCACGCGCGACAGCGGCGCGGCGACGTACAGCGTCGCGCCCGCCGCGCGGTCTGGCTCCGCGTCGCCACTCGCGAGCGCTGGCGCGCCGCCCTGCGCAAGCACGAGCTCGACGGGGTCGCCGATGGGCGGGAGCTTCCGCACCCCCGCCGCGCGCAACGCCGGCAGCGCTGGACTTCGCTCGCCCGAGAACATGATCGAGTACACCCACGACTCGCGAGGCTCCTGCAGCTCCGCGAACGCCGCCGCGGCGATCGACACGGCGCTTTGGCGGTCCGCCCCCTCGAGCAGCGAACGGATGACCGGACGCATGCAACCGCCGGTGATCGGCGGATACGACGCCTTCGCGCACTCAAGCCCCTTCACGACGAGATCGTGGGGGGTCGCGGCGAGAATGTACGCATACCGCTTCTTGGTCAGAATCAGCATGCGGCTGGCGCGGGCGTCCTCCCGGATGCGGAGGATCCGCGACCTGGCATTGATCCGCTCCACGATCTCGTCTGCGGTCCCGGCGACGTACACGCTGTCGGTGTCGCCGTAAATCACGGCGTCGCCAAGTTCCGCCGCGATCGACCCGAGATTGTCCCTGCCCGCCCCGGTGATCTCCTCCGCGATCTGGATGCATTCGAACCGCGACCCGGGCTGCCCGTGAACCCCGTACGCGGCGTTGGCGACCAGCTTGCACAGGACCGCGGCCAGCGTGATCTGCGAAACGTCGTCGGCGTGGTCGGCCGCGGATGCCTGCAGTCTGGCCCGCGCGTGCATGAGCCGTGTCATTATCGTGGGAAGGATGAGGTGCGGCGGATTCGGATCGTCCGGCGCCACGGCGTGGGTGCGGTTGGTCACGTCGATGTTCCGCTCGCGTACGAGCGACGGATACAGCTGCCGAAAGTCGAGAATGTGCACATCGCTGTGCATGCCGCACCGGGCGTCCAGCACGAGACCGCCCTTGTATTTCGGTTTGCCGCGCTTCCGCCGACCGTGCGCTTCCTGGCGCGGGGGCGTGTCTGGCGCGAGCACCTTGCATGCGCGCAGCTCGGTGAGCAGCGCCATCTCCGCGAGATGCGGTTCGTCGGCGCCGAGCGCCTCGCGCAGCAGCGTTCTCGAGTCTCGGGCACCGCATAGGGCCCGCCAGAGCACGTTTTCGCCGAAAAAAGTGTTCACCGTCGCCAATACCGAGTCGCCGACCGTCGCCGACCAATCCGCGAGAAAGCATACGTTGCGCGCGTCGACCGGAAACCCGCTGATGGCCGGGCAGTGGCTGTCGACCAGACGTTGCAGCTCCTCAAGTTCCGTCGAAGAGTCCAACACCACCATATCCGGATCGCCGCCGTCCACGAACCGTGCGGCGGTGCGGAGCGCGGCGCCCGCATCCAGGATCGCGATTGGCCCATGCTCCGGTGTCACCACGTCGCTGATCTCTGGTCGGATCCACGGACTGTCCAAATCCCGTTCGCGGAATGTCGCGACGGCTGTGGCCACCTCGATTGTGGCTCCGATGCGGTATTTCACGAACGCGATCTTGAATGGGACGATGCCGTCACGATCTGGATCGTCGATTGCGCACAGCTGCTTCGTTCGTTCGATCGCGAATTCGTTCGTGCATCTGGTGGTCTTGGATGCGTCCGGTACCATGCTCGCGCCCATCGCAAGCGCCCGGTCGTGCGTCCTCAGCTGCCTTCCCACCGCGATCTCTTCGACCGCATCGGCGGAGCCGTTTGCCAGCACTCTGACAAACACTCCCGGTGTGCACGCGGCCGGCAGCGGCGGGCATCTGCGCGAGAAGAACGCCTTGACCGTGGGCACCGCGCCGTACAGCGTCATGTCGCCGTACGCGACGTTCCACTCGGGCGTCCCGTCCGTCGATGTCGGTATCTTCCAACGCAGCCCGGCCAACCCGAGCGCGTCGAGCGCGTCGGCAATGCGTTCGGTCGTTGCGCCGGGCGCCAGCGCAACGAACGCGCGACGGTCGACTTCGCCGATCACAAATGCACAACTCGCACCGTCGCCGACCGTGCGACCGAACACGACCGCTCCGAGGCCGCGGTGCATCACCCCGTACGGCCGAAAGTATACGTCGGTCATATTTTTTTTACCCGAATGCGTGTGAATCGGGGACCAATTTTGCCCGTTTTAAATATTGTGGAAGGGAAGCACGCACGACAATCGCAATTGGTAAAAAAATGACATCGGAGGCGAGTGCGACGATACCCGACAAAACAATTTCGGCGGTCACTACCCGCGATCACACACCGCACGTCGTCGTATCGGCGACGTCGGTCGCGGATAATCCGTGTCCCCCACCGGTGGACGAACGCAATCAGATAAGCCGTTTGATCGCCGACCAGCTACATAAACTCGCTACTACCGATCGTCGTTCGTTCTGGACGAGCGTCATATTTCCACAGCACTGCCTTTCGTAGTGTCATACATGACCCGCGATGGTGGCACGTGAACAACGACAGACACCGAAAAAATATACACGTTCTCACACGATTGTTCCGTGCGGGGGAGAAAAATCTCAGATGTCGCGCTGCATGTCACCGGAAAGCTGGGGACTATTCGTCGCCATCGCATCGGAGGTTGGGGCCGACGCGCGTTACCGGGGACGGTCAAAACGGGCCCGGATGGCCGAGGTGATGATTCGATACATTTCCCGTGCAGCCGCGTTGGACCGCGCGATCGCCGCGAACCACCCCGCCACTCCGCCTTCCGCGAGCATCCCCAGCGACGAGACCGCATCAGTGTCGTCCATTCCGACATCCGGACTGAGTGACCCTGTCCACACCGTGCCACCGCCAATTTGAACACGACTGATTGCCGTCACAGACGGATTTGAATATATATATATATATACCGGGCAACTCCGGGGTCCCTTTTCGGGAGAACGATCGAGCGAACGAAAGATGATCACCCATGGGAGGAACATACTGACATACTCCATCTTCGCCGCGACGCTGCTCATTCCGCTCGTCCTGTGTTGCATCGGATTGACCGCGTCTCTCGGGCGGCCGGATTCGTCCGCGACGAGCGCTGCGTGCGGCCGCATACCGCTGGGCCTGCTGCTGACGGTTGTGTCGCACGTGTTCGCGCTCGGCGTGTGCTGCGTGATGGCGGCGGTCGCGGGGGTCCACTGCCGCGCGGACAGTCGCAGGTTGGCCGATCCCGGCGACGATGCGGCCGATTGTGCATGCGTCACGCAGATCGTGGAACTTTGCACCCGCATTGGCGGCGCCGTCGCGGTGCTGGTCGTCGCCGGGCTCCTCTACCTGGCCGCGCTGGTCTGTCTGACGGCATTCTATTCGCGCTCACACGCGACGTGCGGTGGCACGGTGAACACGATGTCGGCGTGCACCATGTGCTACGAGTGGGTGTATCTCGCAATGTCCGCCGTGGGTGCCTGTACGCTGTTCTGCATTTCCGCCCATCGTAGGGAGGCGCGGCGCGCAGACGTGCACAGCCAGTCACAGACGTGAATGAATGGGCCCCCCCCCCCATCGACACCCACAACGTCCAATTCGAGCACAAGTCTCTTCAAATTGGCAAAGACTAATAAAGATGGCCGAAGAACGCGATTTGCCCGGCGTGGCCCCGATGATGTGCGCGTGCTTCGACGGGGACGCGACGAGAGTTCTGAAGTTGCTGTGCGCGGGAGTGGATCCCAACGCGCAGTACGACGTTGGCGAGGTGACCGCGCTGTGCATGGCGTGCATCGTCGGAAGTCGCGAGATCGTCGAGCTGCTGGTGAGCGCCGGGGCCGACGTCGACCTGGCGACGGTCGGCAACGTCACCCCGCTGATGCTTGCCTGTCTGCGCGGCCGCGCCGACATCGTCGGGCTGCTCCTCGAGGCCGAGGCGTCCGTGAACGTGCGCGAGGACGACGGCGACCTGACCGCGCTGTTCTGCGCGGTCCTGTCCGGTCGCCCCGAGGTAGTCCGTCTGCTGATCGACGGCGGGGCGGACGCCAACCTGCCCGCGATGTGCGGTTGGACGCCACTCATGGCCGCGTGCGCGATCAGCCCGCGCATGGCCGTCACGATCGCGGAGCGGCAGTACGACGCGGTCGATCCGCTGGCCGTGACCGACGACGGCATCTCCGCGGTGCACTGTGCCGCGTGGGGCGACAACGTGTGGGCCATACGCGCGATCGCGCGGAGCGGCGCCGACCTCGACGCGAGGACGTACGACGGGCGGACTCCGATGCACATCGCGGCCGAACGCGGCCGGTTGGGCGCGATGCGCGTGCTCGCCGAGCTGGGCGCGCGTGCGCACCTCCCGAACCCGCACGACTGGGGACGGTATCCGATCCACTGCGCGGCGCGGCACGGGCGGGTCGGTGCGGTGGTCGTGTTGGCGGGCATGGTCGACGTCGACGCGCGCGACGCGCGCGGGTGGACCGCGATTCACTGCGCGGCGTGGCACGGTCACGCCGACGTGATAGACGTGCTCGCGTCGCGGTTTGGCGCGTGCGTGGACACGCGCGTGAGCGCGCCAGACGGCAGTCCGTTCGTGACGCCCCTCGCCGCGGCTGCGTGCGCCGGCCACATCTCGTGCGTGCGCACGTTGCTCGCGGTGGGCGCGGAACTTGGGCGCAGCTCGAGCAGCGTCCCGTCCGCATTCCTCGTCGCATGCCAGCGGGATCGCGTGACGATCGTCGCGGAGTTTCTGTCGACCGCCCGTCTCGGCATGACGGGGGAGGCGGCGCGCGCGTCGCTCGCGCCGGATGCATCGGACGCCACGCACGAGATCCTTCTCGGCCTGCACGTCGCGGCGGGCGCCGGCGCCCTTCGCACCACCGCGCTGCTGCTCGGGTACGGATGCGGCGCGGACCTGGGCGGCGTCGGCGGGCCGCTGCACGCCGCGGCGCGGCACGACCGCGTGGACGTCGCGAAGCTGCTGATCGCCGCCGGCGCCGACGTCAACAGACGCTGCGACTCGCTCGGGGGCGCCACGCCGCTTATCGTCGCCGCGAGCGCGAGCGCGATCGGCGTGCTGAACCTGCTGCTCGCGGCGCGGGCGGACGTGAACGCCACGGCCACGCGCGGCCACACCGCGCTCAGGATGGCCGTCGAGGCGAACTGCGCGCAGGCGGTGACGCGCCTGCTCGCGGTGCGCGGCGTGCGCGTGGATGGGGGCCGCGACGCGGGCGGGCTGACCACGCTACATGCGGCGGCGGCGATGAAAAACATCGACCCGCGGATCGTCGAGGCGCTGGTCGCGGCCCGCTCCCGCGCCACGGTACCGGTGGACGTGACAGACAACGCCGGCCGCACGCCGCTGTGGCACGCATGCAGCACGGGTAACCCCACGGCGATCGACATTCTGCTCAAGCGCGGCGCATCGCAACACAAGAGCGCACACGATGGGTCGACGCCGTACTCCATCGCGCTCCGCAAGTGCGTGGCTGCTACCGGGTCACTGTTTGAACCACGTGAAAAGGCAAAGTGAAGTGCACGTGTGTGTATTTTTCCGGTTTACGCTCCCCGGGAGTACAATGCGTGGTGTGTCCCGTTCAACACCTCCAGCACGTACAACATGCACGCGGCCTCGTGGTTGGCCAGCGTGATGTAGCGCGTGACGAACGCCCCGCTCTGCTCGTCGGGCGCGCTGTACCGGATGCGCACCGGCGTCGGACGTCGCCGTGGCAATACGACGTCGGCGAAGAAGTCGGACGGCTCGTCGACGGTCAAGTACTCCACCGCCGGCGCGGCGGGAACGGCGGCGATCGGCGCCGGCGATGGGATCGGCGGCGGTGGCGGTGGCGGGGGAGGTGCGGCGACCGTCTCGCGGCGGATCCGCAACGCGGCCGGCCGCTTCTGCGCCGTGTGGGCGGGGACGGGGTCCGGATCGATGCGTTGCTGGCGTTCCGCCAGCGTCACCGGCGCAACCGCGCCGTCGTCGGCCCGCCGCGGCCCCTCGGTGGATCCCGCCTCGCCGAGTGGCACCTCCTGCGGATTGTACATGTAGATCAGCACCTCGGACCGCGTCCACGACGGCGGCCTGTAGCGGAGCACGCCGATGCACGCCGGCGAACCCGCGATCGCCGCGGCGAGACACGAGTCGTGCTCCGCCGCTAACCGACCGTCCAGCACCGCGATGAGGTCGCGGAGTTGCTGGCGGTGCGGCCCGAGATCGTATTCCGTCACCGGCCGGCATGCCCGGGAAATGTCGGTCGCCGCGGTGTCCATGCAGACCGCGCACGAACCGCGCGCCGCGAACAGCGCCTCCCGCGCCTCTGCGCGGCGTCCGAGCCACGCATTCACGCCCATCGCGAGGATGATGGCCAGGCCCACCGCCCAGTACGCGAAGTTACGCTTCACGATCGCGCGCTGGGCCGTCGTCTTCGTCGACCACCATCGCTGGCCGCGGACGATCGCGCGGGGCACCCAGAAGAACCCATCGACCGTCATCTGCACCGCTCTGAACGATATCGATCCGCGCGCGAGCCTTAGCCGCTCCGCGACGGCGTGACCCGCCATGGACGTCACGCGCGCCTCCGCGTCGCCGTCTGCGATGTCGTCGCGTCTGGCAACGCCGATCGGTTGGCTGGGTTGGTCGAGAGACACCCCGTCCGCCGCACCACGCTCGATGAAATCGTCGTCAGTCATGTTTTCCCGGTTTGCGGTGGGGTTTGCGCGTTGCTCGTCGCGTTGGACGGTTTCGGATTTCGCAGAATGAGTATAAATTGGGAAAGGGTGCCACAATAAAATAGCAAAGTCCGGGCACCAATTCGGAAAAATAATTAAATAAATAAATAAGAAATCGCAAAACATGGTCTTCATACTGGTTCAGCCGATCATCGCGACCGAGGCGCGGAAGTATGCCGCACCCGGCGAAGATGTCGTGTCGGTGGTGATCCAGTGCGGACCCATCGGCCGCTTCTACAAAAACCGGGGTGAGAAGCGCGCAAAAAAGCGCACGCGCGGGGGGAAGGCGAAGCCGACGAGTCCGCGCAGACGAGTCAGTCGTTCGGGCGCCGCGTTCTTCTGCGACGACGAGTGCGACGACGACGACGACGGGGAGGACATCGACGATGAAGACGACGAGGATGGCGACGACGATGAGGCCGAAAAGGCCGACGACGACGAAGAATATGTCGTCGGCCAACCGCTCGGCGGATCGGACGATGACCGGGACGCGCCGACCGACGACGGTGACGATGGCGACGACGGCGATGACGACCAATCCGCCAAGGACGACGACGCGGACGGTGAAGACGGCGCGGTTAAGGACGACGACGAGGAAGACCCTGGAGCGGCGCGCCTCCGCGAGGCTTGCGCTGTGCTGGCCGCGGCACGCAAGCGCGGCAGCGCGGCGACAAAACGTGCCGCACCGGATGCCCCGACCGTCGACGACGAGGATCCGCCCACCCGCAGGGCGTGCAAGAGCGTCGAGCCCGCACCGACGCCCGGGATGATGTCCGATGCACTCGCGCAGGCTTCCCAACTGCTCGGCGTACCGGAACTGCGCGACTCTGTGCAGTTTTCGGCCGCCCGGGAAGGCAAGCCGTTCGACATCCGCGGAAAGTTCCCTTCCACATTCCCCGGTTGCAGATTCGCGATACGGGTCGACGAGGCCGAGCTCGACGCGTACCTCGCGGCGGCGCCCGACCCCACGGCCCACACGCTCCTCCCGGACCAGATGCTCAACAAACAGCCGCCGGTGCGCGCCGTGGCCGCGTCTGGCATGGTCATCTGCGACTGGACCGCCGATGGCCGCCACGACGCCGTAAAGCTCACGTGCGACACCATGAACACGGTGTTCGAGGGCACCCCGTACTACAAGACCGCCGGCGCGAAGCTGCGCAAAGACTCGGGCATGGGCCCGACGAAGAAGGCGCTGTTCCTCGAGGATGTGGTCGGCACCATACAGAACAAGACTGCACAGCGGATCTTCATCAGCGCGCTGTGGACGGCGGCTGATAACGCCATCGCGTCCGTCGTCGGGTGCGCGACGTACCACAACATCCGCTCGCACGGCTGCGACGAGCGCGCGGAATTTGTGCGGGTCCTCGACAAGCAGCCGTTGCTGCTGCTGTTCACCGAGGCCGGCAACAGCAAGCTGTACGGGCTGAACGTGCGCGACATCGTCCCATCCGACCTGCTCAGGCTCCACGCGTCCGCGCGGGAACTCATCGACGCGGCGTGCCCGTCGCAGGCGTTGATCGAGATGGCGTTCTCCGCGTACCGCAAGGCGAACGGCTTTGCGAATGCGTGCGGATTCACGGAGGTGCCCATTCGCGGCGCGTGCGATCGGGACGGGACCGTGCACAGCCAGGAGGACACCGACGCGGCACTCGCGCTGCTGCACCGGCTGCAGGTGACCGTTCCGCTCGGGGAATGCTTCGTCCTATCCGAGTTCTACAAGTCCGAGAAGAACTGCGCCGAGGCGCTGGTCGCGCACCACCGCACCGCGCGGTTCTCCAAGACAAAGGTGGACGTGCGGCCGGGTCCGCCCGTCCCCGTCGAGCCGCCCCGTCCGCGGTGCTTCGGTCGGGACATATCGAAGATGCTCAACATGCTCGGCAGCGGCGGCGTCGCGGCAACAACGACTGTCGCCGCCCCTCCCCCGCCGCCGCCGCCCGCGACAGCCGCCCCGCCGCCCGCCCGCCGCGAAATGGCGACGGTGCGTCTTCCGCGCGTGGCGCCGGCCGGTGGCCGCGCGGTGGCGGTTGCCGCTGCGAGCGCCGCGCCGACCGCGTCGCCCGCCGGGCCCGCCCTGCCGCCAGAGCTCCAGACGCCGATGGCGCTGATCGAGGACGAGAGCGGCGGCGGGCTCGTCGTGATCGACTGCGATCGGCAGACGCAGCTCGCGATCGCGACGGTCGTGATGTCGAGGTACTCTGACCGTGTGCTCTTGGTGTCGTTCCGCCGCAGCGACTCTGACATCGACTTTCCGCACGCGGTGCCGGCGGCAAACATCGGACAGCTGCGGACGCGGTGCGCGGCCGCGCAGCCCGACGTGGTGATACTGGGCTCGGCCGACCAGGCCGCGACCATGTCGTTCATGTCGTGCTTTGGTGCTGTGGTCACCGACCACACGCGCGCACGGTGCCGCGTGGTGATCATCGGCGACTCGACGCAGCCGCCGATCCGCATGGCCGGCGCGCACAGCGACTGGGGCCACCCGTTCGCCGCGGTGCTCGCGTGGGAATCGCTCGCGCCGAGGCCGCTGCGCATGCTCTCCGCGCGCGCGTCGGGCGGCGAGACGCCGTACGAGGTCGTGGCCCGCATGATCGCGGACGACGTCCCGAACGCCGTGGCCGACGCCGAGTGCCGGGCCGTCTTCGCGTCCGCGTCCGGCCCCGTCGTCGGGCGCCTCGAGGAGGCCGAGGCCGAGCTGCTCGCGCACCTGTTCGACCCGAAGACCGGCGACGACGACGCGACGGTCGTCGTGTGCAGCTGCAAGGCGGTGTTCGACGCGTGGCACGCCAGGTTCTGCAGCCAGCACCCCGGCGGCGCGACGACGTTCCACCGCAACGAGCGGGTCGTCGTCACGCACGACAAGCGCGCGGTCGCGTCGGGCGCGCTCAGGGACGTCAAGCGCGACGGGCGCAGCGTGCTGGGCGAGGGCGGATCGGTCACGTTCCCGCTCGCGGCGCAGACGGTCGTCGGCTCGCTCGGGCTGCCGCACACGAAGAGCGTGCGGCAGTTCTTCCCCGCGACGTTTGTCAACCTCGCGATCGCCCTCGCCACGAACGCGGGGGTGTACGAGGTGGCGACCACGGCACCCCAGCCGCTCGAGCACCTCGCCGTGATGCGGGTCGGCGAGGCCGTGATACCCACCGTCTCCCGGGTCGTGCTGCTGCTCTGCAAGCACACGACGCGCGGCCACCTGGCATCGGCCGCGCGGGCGGCGGCGCGCCAGCTCGTCGTCGTGAGGTCGGCGGAAAAGTGCGGCATGGTGGACGGCGCCCGCATGCTGGCGGCCGCCCGCAACCACGTCGACAGACCGCTCAGCGCTCTCCGGGACATCCTGGCGCAGATGCACTGAGTTGAAACATGGGAAAGGTGGTTCCCATTTCTTTTTGTTGCTTTTAAAACTGCCCCGCCATTTTTTTCCCCATCTCATTGTCATCGACACGACGGGAGTGGAGTGATCACGGGATGAGCGTGGTGACGGCTTGCCACTCGGGGAAGTACGGGACCGACCCCATCCTGACCGCCGCGCTGCCCGGCATGCTGCCCGACTTTCCGAGCGGCCCCGCGTTTGGCGTGTGGATGTCGCAGTGCTTCGGGGACCGCGCGCTGTACTGCTCCCCGCGCCAGCACATGTGCGGCATCAGCGTGGTGCCCTGGTCGTCGCCGTACAGCGGGACGAGGCGATCCGCGGTCTCGTAGTACTTCTTGAGGATCTTGGCGTAGTAGCCGTCGCAGCACATGTGCGGCTTGCGCGTCGGCTCGTCCACCTCGTTCGCGCCGTACCGGATCGTGAACTTGCCGATGGCCGAGATGAGCGTCGGGAGCTGCTGGTCCTCGTTCTCGCGGCACGGGAACTCGAGCACGTCGTAGTAGCTGGTGATGCGCGAGATCATCGACCCGGCCTTCTCCGCGACGGCCGCGTCCATGCACCAGTCCACGTCAAACTGCCTGCACGGCTCGGTGTCCAGGATGTTGCGCACGACCTTCTGCGCGCGCGCGTTCCACACAAACGCCATGGCGTGGTACGTCAGCGACGCGATCGCGTAGTGCGCCTGCGCATCCCACGCCGCCTTCGTGTCTTCCTGGCCAAAGAACGATGCGCCGAGGTCGTACCCGGCCTTCCCGATCCAGATGCCCTTGGTCTGGTGCTGGATGAACGGCCGGACGATGCTGATCGCCAGCGGGGGCATGACGTCATTCTCGAGCATGTTCTGGATGATGTCGCGATGGATGGGCAGCATGCACAGCACGGTGGCGAACGTGCGGATGAGCGGGGTCATCATCGAGTTTGACATGTACAGACCGCGCACGCGTTCGCGCGCAACCTCGCTGTTGCCGACGTCCGACAGGTTGAGCGTGCGCGCGCCATACCGCGCCTCCGGCCCTCCGACAAACTTTACACCCTCGCCGAGCGCCGCGATAGTCCCCGTCGCGCGGGTCCCGATCCTGAGTCCGGGTTGGATCGGCATCCACGCGGTGCGCGGGATGGACCAACCGGCGCACGGATCTGCCGGTGCGATGATCTCGCTGGCGCCCGGCGACGAGGTGTAGATGGTGAGACCCTCGCCGAGCCCGAATATGGTCCTGCACCACCCTGCTCCGGCCACGGTTGCCAGCTTGCCGGCCAATTTTTCCGCGAGCACCTCTGCGAACTTTTCCGCGGTCTTCACCTCTGTCGTCGGTGGGACATCCCTGCGGTACGGGATGCCTTCCATCACACTGAGAGCATACTCACGAACCGTCGCGTCGGTGACCTTCTGGAGCGAGCCCTTGAATTGCACAACCACCTTCCGCAGCAGTTGGTTATACCGCCCATCCTTCTCGCGCTCGGGGACAACCTCCGACACGATCCGCATGATCCGCTGAATGACAGATATGTTCGCCGCGAAACTCTTGATGGTATCCACGTCGAATTCTGTCGTCACGGTCGTGCCATTCACCACATTTCCAATTTCCTTGGAGTCGAGGAACTCCAACAGCAGGAGGGCGTCCCTGCGCACACCCCCCGCGCCGGCCCCCGCGGCTTCTCCGGCCGCCGCCTTGAGGAATACAGGCGGACGCGGGGCGCCGATCATCATGTTGAACAGTGCGCAGCACCACTGATCGAGCGTGTCGTCCTTCGCGAGACAGTCCATCTGCCACTCCGGTATCCACGCATCCAGGATGCGTTTATGGCCCTGCGTCTTGGCCGCGATGCTCGCGACGTGGGCCGCGCACGCGGCGATGAACTTGGTGCACTCGCTTGCGATCGCGGCCGACTTGGCCCACCGAGAGGTCGCGTTGCCGCTATGCCGTGCGAGAGCTTTCATGGCCATCCACGTGCAGACCCCGATCGGCACCGATCCCATGTCCCCCGCGTCGCCGGGAATCAGCATCGTCTGGCCGGGCGCCACGGTCCAGATGCCGTTCGCGAGCTTCACCGTGAACCTCTTCTGGTTCAGATCCGCGAGCCTCGTGAAGTACTCGGCGGGAGCATCGCAGTTGTTGTCCGAGTTCTGCACCAATGCGCGCAGGCTCTGCACCAGCCTGTCCGACTCGGCCGGCGTGTAGCCGCGGGATCCCAGACCGGTGCACATGGTCGTCGCGCACTCGTGCAGGAGCGCGTCGGGGAAGCAATGGGAGGGGCACAGCGCACCAAACACCTCGGTCTTGCGCCACCCGACCTTCGGTTCGCGCATGTGGAACACGTCGTGGCGGTACCGCGTCCCACACGCACGCTCGGTGGAACTGTGCTCCCTCGCGTCGTACGCGGACATCTCGGGCGTGCTTGGGTCGTGCTCCGGGCGGAGATCGCCCTTGCGCGTCCAACGCATCGACGGATCGCCAAACGCCGCCGCTCCGCGCACCTTCGCGTAGTTGTCCATGCTCTCGCAGTGCAGGTAGATGTTGAGCATGTTCGAACGCCACCCGTCGTGCGACCGCCCGACCCACGTGTCGCCGATGACGTAGTGCTGGCCAGTGTACGAGGTGCTCGAGAACGGCGAGAACCTCGGGCGGCCGTCCTCTCCGGTGACGCTCTCGGTGAAGAAGATGCGGACGTTGCCAAACATCGTGGCCTCGATGATCGAGTCGACCTCGGTGATCTTCCCCTCGCCGTCCACGGTCGGGAACTTGACCGGGAGGCGCTTCGACATCTCAAACAGGCGCCTGAGCTCGGCCGGCAGGATCACCGTGTCCGGCGTCAGGCCGCTCACCTGCTGGATGCCCTCTGTGATGGCCGTGAGGATGCCGGCGAGGTTGAGCGGACCCTTCTGCGCCGCACCAAAGTACGTGGACTCCATGGCGAGAATGCGCTCGGCCGACTCGTGCTCGAGCTTGCCCGTGCGATCCAGCTCCGCGCGGAACGGGTCCTGCGCGGACGAGAGCTCCTTCGCGACAAAGTAGTTGAGCGTCTCCTGCACCGTCCAGCGCATGTGGTCGAGCTTGTCCTCCAGCTGCTGCCTGCCCGCCGACGCGAACTGGAGGAAGTCGCCCTCGAACTTGGCCTGCACGCCGCGCCGCTGCGCGCTCTTCTCGGCCTTGTACACGCGCTCGGTCAGCATGCGCGCCGATCCCTCGTACGGGGCGGCGGCGTTGATGCTCTTGTTCCACACCCTGTACGCGACCGCGATGTGGTGGGCGTCGAGCTTCGTGATCGGGAGGATGACCGCCGTCCAGAACGCGGTGCGCACGGTGTGGACGAGCTGCTCGACCATGTTGCGGATGAGCGTGCTGATGCCTTCATACGCCTGTCCGAGGTTCTGCGCGGTGATGGGGCCCTGGAACGCGCCAGTGTCGCTGGACGTGAGCGTCTTGCCAAAGAACATGTTGAGGGTGTGAACCTGGGCCTGGGAATCCGTGACCACGGTTGCGTGCCCAAACGCCGCCTGAGCGGTCGACAAGTCTGTCATATGATGCTGGTTTTGCTGGTTGTTGCGGTGCCTTTAAGGCTCTGCGTTATTTGTTCGAACAGTGCGAAACGTGCGCACCCGGCGCCGTTTAAGGATCGCGCGTTTTTGGCCGGTTCAGGCGCTGCGTGCGCACGAGCCGGCCGGATCCGGCCATTCCCCGTCGCTCGCCCCCCCCCCCCCTCCCCAAACCTGCCCATTCGTGACCAATGGTACACAACAGTGTCGAGCGAAAATGTTTCCATCTTTTCTTTTCACGTGTCCGTCTCTCGCACATTCTTCATTTTTCACCTCGTCCCGGCAACGGACTGCGCAGATTGCAGGATCTGCCGGAGAATATCCCTCGTCTCCCGTACTTCCGTCGCCATGGCCATTATGAGATCCCTGAGATCCGCTGTCGCGGGCGGTCTCGTGGATGGGACTGCCGGCGCCGGTCTCACCTCGAATTTCGACCGCTCGATGGCTTCGGCGAGTTGCGCTGCCTCGGTCGCCGCCATGGGCTGCACGGCGGGCTGCACGACGGGCGCGACTCCGGGGGAAAATGGTTCATCGGATGTGAGATAATCCATCGAAATGCTCTTTACCGAAATGGAGAAGAATTTTGTGAATATCCCCGAATATTGCCGCGGTGCTTTTCTTTTTTTTCCCCACTCGCAGAACCGCGAGAAAAACCCGCCACGTTGATGCGCACCGTGCGCACGGTTCCACGTGCAAACACCGACATGGCGGATGAAACAATCGCGGCGTACAACAGTCGGGTGTCGGACTTCCTCCGAGCCGACGACCGTCCGGCACTGGCAAAATATCCCACGCTCCGGGCCGAGCTGGCCACCCGGAAGGACGGTGAACTCAGTCGGCTGCACACGTGGGTCGTTCGTCTCAGGCGACTGCCCACCAACTCCATGGCCACGAAGGCGACGGCGGCCGCCCAGCTCGAGGACGCGGTCATGCTGTACCGATCCCGTGATCTGTTTCGTGTGTGATGAGAGAAAAATGGTGGCGCGTGGATGTGCACCAAAGTGTGCGTGAAAAAACCACCGCACAACCGCAACACAATTGAAAAAAAATGCCCGTAGAATCTCGATTTGATCAACTCTGCAAATACCCACCGTTAGCGTGCACCGCTGCCGTGGTCGCGTGGGCCATCGCAACCATGACGTTTCTCGTGGCCACCCGGTACGTGCTGCTGCTGTACTGGACGACGCGGGCAGCGAACTTCGTGCTGTGGGGATCCGCGGTGTCCGCGCTGTTCCACGCGATCGCGTACAGCGTGCCCACGGCGCCGCTCGCGCCCGCCGCGCTTGCCGGCGCGCTCTGCATGTCCGCGCCGCTCATCTGGTTCGGCGCCGAGCCGAGCCTGTTCTATCCCCTCGCGTTCGCATTGTGCGGAAATCTCGCGTGTTGGCAGGGGTTGTGGTTTGGCGGACACGTGTACACCCTGCTGCATCCCCGGTCGCCGTATCCCGGCGTCCGCCCGCCGGACTGGGACAAGGTTCCGTTGCGACCGGTGTCGTTCATTGCCCGCACGGTCGTCAGCGGGGCGGGGGCGGCGGTGGCAGAGGGTGACCATAGTTGAACATCCTTCCCCCCCCCCCCATTCACGCGCCGCGAACGCAGACATAATAGAAAAGAATCCCCCACACGACACTGCTTTTTTTTTGCACAAACAATCATCTTACGCGGTCATGCTAACACTCGCAACCACACACACATAGGGCGACAACCTCCGCGGTGGCGAGGCCGATCTGATAATATGCGAAGAGGCCGCGCAGATACCGCCCGAGACATTCGCGACGATCATCGTGCCGATGATGCTGATCGCCAAGACGACGGCCATCGCGATCAGCACGGTCCTCGGGAGCGACAACGTGTACACGAAGCTGATGGAGAAGACGGACCGCGCCGGGCAGCCGTACTTCATGCTGGTGAGCGTGAATCTCAAGTGCACGCAGCCAGAGTGCGCGCACAACGGCGACATGTGCTGGCACACGGCGCACCTCATCCCCACGTGGCACACGATCGGGATGCACGAGGCCGCGCGCGATCTGCTGTCCGACTCGCCCGCGACGCGCGACCGCGAATTGCTCGGGCAGATCGCCGACGAGGGCCTGCGACAATTTCCGCCCGATGCGATCGACCGCGCGTTCTCGGTGCCGACGACGGACTCGTCGTGCACGATCCGGTTCGTCGTCGTGTCCGTGGATCCGTGCAACTGCGGATCGTCCGACTACGCGGTCGTCTCCGCCGCGTTCACGACGAACCGCATGCTGCTGTTGGGAATGGACACGATCTCCCCACCATGCGAGGCCGAGCAGATGGAGCGCACGTTCAAGGCGCACATCGCCGCGCTGACGACCCAGCTCGCCGGTGCGCACATCTTCCTCGCGGTGGAAGCGAACAACGGCTCGGACATCGCGGGGCTGCACGACCAGTGGATGGCGCAAGCGCTCGTCGACAGTCGGATCGGCTACACGTCGCTGCGCGAGCGCAAGGCGCCGGGCGACAGGCGCGGCGCGCCGACCATGCGCGGCATCTGGACCACGGACCTGTTCAAGGAGGGCGCCACGAACGACTTCCGCAACTCGCTCAAGGCGAACCGGGTGTGCACCGTGCGCAGCCTGTTTTCGGTGCAGCACAAGGACGTCGTCTCCATCGCGCGCGAGCAGCTCAAGCGCTGGACAAAGTTCTACAAACCACCGCTGGCCAGCGGCGGCCAGGCGCGCACGTGGATCGGGGGAAAGGGCAAGCTCGGCGCACTCAACGACGACCTCGCGATGTGCATACTCATCATCAACGCGATCGGCGGCATGCTCTTTGGTCGCCTCGCCGCAAAGTACGCCACGCACGCGATGAATGGCGTATTCATTGACCGTGTAACAGTGTCCGATGAGCAATGAAACGAAATGGGGAATTTAAAAAAAACCAGTTATTTGGTCCCACACGCTGTGCACGGTGCCCGCTGGAGGATGTCCAATTCATCCGGACACCCCCACAGCGGCACCGGTCCGTCAACCGAGTTGACCGTGTCGACGATGCCCGCGTCGAGCTTGGTCACAGCTTCCGCGAGAGCGTGTATCGCGTCTGTGCGACGGTACGCCATGGCGGCGTCACCCGCCGCGGTCATTTCGGAGATCAGTTCGTCCACGTTTGGCGGGCGGGTCGTCTGCGGCGCGGCCGGCGCGGCCGCTGCGCCCGGGAGACGCCGGCCGCACATCGGGCACAGTGCGACTGCGGGTTGGCCATACGCGAGCCGGTCCATCCACTCGCGCGGCGGCGTCGGCGGCGTCTCGACGGAAGCGAGCGCGGAGCGGAGCCCGCCCATCGCATCGATCGCGGCGCCATTTCCGACGCACCCTGCGATCGCCGCCGTCGTGCGGCCCAGCGCGGCGATCGCGGGAGTTGCTACCGTCTCGCCGAATGCGGTGGTCCCCCGGCTCGGCGGGTACACTGGTCCGGGATCCGTGCGTGTTTCCATACGGCGTGCGTCTTTCCGTGCGTGTGTTGCGCGCGCGAGCGCAAAGCGACACCACACGCCGAAAAAAAATGGGCACGAGCGCAACACCGGTGGATCCGTGCAACACCTGGCTTGGCCGGGTATTCGTCGGGCCCGACGTGATACCGTGTCTCCAGCGGCTGGTCGAGCCGCTGCTGCGGATCGTCAGGAACGAGTACGACGGGCACCTGGCACAATTCTACCCGATGGCGTGCGAGCTCGTGAACAACGCGCTCATCTCGGGCAACCCGCTCTCGCTGCAGCTCATGCTATTCTGGTTCATGGACACGCTGCCAAAGATGCAGCTGTGGGCGATGGACATGATGGACGGGATACCGGTGCTGCCGCCGGCCAGGATCCCGTCGTTCTTCGACCACCTCGAGGCGCTGACTCGCGACCTCGGGTGCAACGTGATCGACTGTCCCACGTACGTGCACGAGATCTTCATCGTGATCATGACAGGAGCCCGGCTGGGACGTCACGCGCTCCCCCGGCCGCTCCGCGGGGACGAGTGGATGCGCCGCTTCGGGGCCGCGAAGAACGATCCCGACGTGCTGCTGCTCGAGGATGCGACCGCCAAGGCGGCAGCGGAGAGCGCCGTCGCGATGCTGCTGCAGACCGAGGAGGGCATGCGCGAGTTTGACGACGGCGCGCTGTTCACGGGGGGTGCAGATTGAAACCATACACACACATACATTGACGCCGTTGGGAAAATACGCAGCGCCCCCTCCCCCGATGTTCAGTATCGTAAAACGTCTGTTTGGCGCCGACGAACCAGCGCCGGCGGCGGCCGCGGCCCCGCCGCCCACGCGCCGCAGGACCGCCGAGTGGGCCGAGATCCGCGAGCTCGAAGAGCACCCGCGGAATGCGCGCGTCCGCATGTCCAACGCGGGCAGCGTGCCGAAGCTGTGGTTCGACGGCGCCCGCTGCGACGGGATGACGCGGTTCATCCGCGCGATCTTCTACCCGGACTACGACTACGAGACCGCGAGGCACAACGACACGTCCGTGCCCGAGGGCGAGTACACGATCCCGCTCGCGGTCGACGGTGCCCGGAAAGGCGGAAAGGCGACCGTGACCGGCGCGGCGCGTGGCACCGTCGTCGACGACGACCTGCGCCTGTGGGCAAACGACCGCGTCGCGTTCTGCCGGAAGCGCAAGCACCCGGCGATGACCCTGGACATCATCGCCGCGCTCGAGCAGTGGAAGTTCGACGGGCGGTTTTCGCAGTTCCCGCTCGTGGCCGACGACATCCGGATCTGGACCCCCGTCGACATGATCGCGGTCCACGAGGTGACCGGGCGACCGATCCTACTAGAGTTCAAGACCGGCTACGAGACGTACCTCAACAAGTACACCGCCAACATGCGCGGGCCGCTGTCCGACAAACGCGACACCCCGCTGAACCAGTTCTACGTCCAGCTGGGCCTCGAGATGATCATCGCGCTGAAGTACTACGGCTTCCGGTTCACCAAGAATTTCGTCCTGCAGGCGATGCAGTCGCGGGGCGTCGTTCCGCACGAACTACCCTCGTGGGTGTTCGAGCGCAGGGACGCCATCTGGCAATTTTTCTGCGACGGGGTCCGTGCGGTCCGGCTCTCCCGGACGACGGCAAAGGCGCATCGCGTGGCCGTTGAACGCAGACACCCAAACTTCAAGAAGCGCACATGAGTCCATTTTTTTTGTGTACTGGTGCCCACTCTCACGTCGTGGTGATGGAGCGGTGGTATGGGGCATAATACGAGGGATGGTCGGACCGATCCGAGTCGAACACGACCGGACGGACCTCGTCCTCGCGGATCGTCGCGGGCGCCGCGGCGATGACCCGCCGGCGGCGGCGGATGCATGCACAGACGCCCCACGCGATGCCGACGACCAGGACGGCCAACGCGACCATCGCCACCGACCACACCGCGATCACTGTTCGGTCTTGCAGCCATGCGTCGGTGATTCCAAACTCCGCGAGCGGATCCCGGTTGACCTCTATCTTCACCATGTCGTTTTGTCTGTTGCTGTGTGAAAAAGTTGGCGTGCTTGCGTCGTTGTCTGTCGCGCCACAGGTGGCCGGAAAAAAGCGGGAATCGTCAGAAAAAGCGTGCTGCCTGGTGCCGTTCAGCGTGCGAGAAATCCGATACAGGAGCCTTCCCAACCATCCACCACCACCCCCCCCATTTCATGACGTCCACGCAGATATTTCTGGCATTGGGGCCCACGCGCAGTCTGGTCCACGATCTGCAGACCGCGCAGCCCGCCGAGATGGCGCCGAAACTCGACGCGATAATGGACCGCTTCCTGGCGACGGACTGGACGGGCGCGGTGTTCAGCGGCGACGAGCGCACCCCGGCGTACCGCGAGAACCTCTCACAGATGAAGACAGACTTTGGCCATCTGTACAACTACGCGAGGATAATGGACGACGATCCCTCCCGCATGCAAACCACCAGAGAGCTTGCGCTCAAGTTGCAGGAAATGCTCGTCGCGTTCTTTGACCAGCAAAGCACCGTCACCGCGGACCGTGCGCTGCCGTTTCTCGGGGTGGTCATCCCGTTCGCTTCGTGGAAGGGGGTCGTGCACCGCATCGCAGTCTTCCAGCTGCTGGCGCACACCGACCCGCAGAATTACATGTACATCACGACATCTCCACTTCCATGAGTACACACGCAAATAAAACCAAACCCTTCACGGACATGGGGCAATCTTTTGTGGTCTTTGGATGCCGAGTATTTCACGGACCCTGCACGGACGCATGCCAAACTCGGCCGCAACCGCCGACACGTCTCCCCCCGTCCGCTCAAACGCGAGTCGCACCTGGTCCGCGCATTTGTAACCGCGCGGGCGTCCCCGCGGCCGCTTCTGGCACGGTTGCGAGACGGACGGCGGCTCCGCGACGATGCATGTGAGGTGTGCGGGATTCACGCACCCCGGAACACACCCCGGCTGGCAGGCGATCGTGTCACCAATGCCCACCGGTCCGCATGCGCACCGGTACACGTTCTCGCGCATGGTCGCGACCGCGTTGCGCGGCCCGAACGCGGGACAGCACTCGCCACCCCGCGGCACGATCAGACGCACGGGCGTCAGTTGCAACGCCGCGTTGGTGGCGCACGCGCAGACGGCCGCGAACGCACCCACCGCATCGATCGACGCGACGTTCGGCAGCGGATAGTGCGTCACGGCTTCGCACGGCATCGCCACCATCGTCAGGGGCATGGACCATTTATCCGGTTGCACGTCACCCATCGCTATATATATCTTTTCGGCGCCTATGACCGGCAAATTGGGAAGTGCAATTATTTTTTTTATCGGCCAATTATTTTTGGCGTGTCACGGTTGTTTGGTGTCGCCCTCGGGCTCCCGGCGCTGTCGTTTGGTTGGCGTCGGACCCTTCACGTCGGCGGTGGGTAAGATCGGTTGCGCGGCCGCACCCCGTTTTACCGGGGCGATCGGCACCCCGTCGCCGTCGAACAGCGCGGGATCGACATGTATTTTTTCGGCGAGCAGCCGTTTGGCCGTGTCCAGCGACATGTAGCCGTCCGCGCGGTACGAGCGAATGTCGTCCGGCGTCATGTCGTCGTCAAACGACACCGCAAGCACGTATCTGTTCGTCTGCAGGATCGCGTCGGCGTCGACCCGCCCGTTCTCCCCAACGAACACGGGATCGAACGAGTCGTGCGAAGCCGCATCATCGTCGTCGCCCGTCCCGCCACCATCCGCCGGGTGCTGGGGCACGTCGTCTTGCATCAGACCCAACGCCTTTGGATCCTGCGGCACCGGCGCTTCCTCGTGCCCGGACGGCGGCGTGCGGGGTCGGCGCCGCTTCGCCGCGATCGCGGCGGCGGCCAGACGCACGGAATCGCTGACCTGGTAGAGCGCGTTCATCGCGTGCTCCACGGCGGCGGCCGCGTCGGCGATGCCGGCGATGCACATGCTGCGCGCGACCCGCAGCGCCTCGTCCGCGGACGTCTTGAACCGCGACGACACGCTCTCGGGGTGGAGCAGCGTGACGGGGATGCCGAACAGATTGCACAAAACGTCCTCGCCGTCCGTTCTCCACATCTTCGCGTCCGTGAGCACGCGCGGCCCCTCGGGTCTGGCGACCCGGCAGCCCGGGGGGATGAACACCTCGCGGCCGTGGTACGCCCCGATCGGGTGCTCCGACGGCCATGTGCCGGCGAACGTGTCGGGGAGCAGCATCGTGTCCCCCGCGGCGCGGGGGTCGGCGCCGGTCTTTGTGCCGTACGCCTCCGCCATGGTCTGCGCCATCGCCGCGCGCATGCGGCTCATCGTGCCGATGATTCGCCGGTCGTCCTCCTCGCGCTGCTGCGTGCCGCCGCCGTTCGCCGAGAAGTCGTCAAACGCCTCGGCGGTTATGCGTTCCGTGGGGTATTCGAGCGGCAGGGGCGGCCGCGCGGCGAGCGTGGCGGCGAGCACCTCCGAGTTCATCGCGGTGAGGCATGCCCGTTGGTGCATCAGCACGCCCGCGAGCGGGGAGCCCGGTCTGCCGTCCTCCTCGGGCGCGTACAGATCCAGCCACGCGACGTTGTACGGCGCGGCGCGGGGATCGATGCACCCGTCGCGCTCGAACTTGATGTCGACGAGCACCCCATCGCGCCAGGTGGTCAAGAACTCCCCCTTGATCGGGGAGATCGCGCGGGGGATGGTCTGGGGTCGGCCGGAACCGTCGACCACGACGACCGCTTTCCACGGCACCATCCCCACCGCGAAGAGTATCCCGTAGAACTTCGCGATGGTCGGCCGCAGCAGTTCGACGTACGCCGGCCGCAGCGTGTGTCTCCGATTCCACGTTCCCCCGATCTTCAGGTTGCGCGTTATCTGGCCCGTCACGACGCGGGCGCAGCGGGTGCACACGTCGCTCTCCCGGTAGAACGACCACAGCCGAAACACCGCGGCCTTGGAGATCCTGACGACCGCCGTGCCGTTGGCTGCCCGCGCGCCAAAGTACTGCTCGAACCCACCGAACATGCTCAGTAGCGTCGACATTGGTTTCCACCGCAACTTTCGTGTTTTTCGACTGCCAACCAACAAACGCCCATTTTCATACCGAGGCCCATCACTCTTTTTTTGGTGCCACACGTATCTTTATTTTTTTCCCCCGTCTGTGTCAACGGTGTGCATATGAACGATTCTCTCTCTCCCCCCTCTCACGCGGTCGGACGCAAATGGTAACGACGCACGCCCGCTATCGGGACGGCGATGGACAGGGCGATCGCGAGTATGCCCACCAAACCCAGCCCCCACCACCACTGGGAGTGCGGTGTGATGCCGCCGTACGTCCGGACAAACGCCGGCGTCTCGAGCACGACCGCGATGGTCTGCCCCGCCCCGAGCTTCGGCGCCTCCGGCTCGGCGACAGCGACGGGCTCGGCCGGGACCTCCTCGACCTTCTTGTCCGGCTCCGGCGCGGGTTCGGCGGGGGCCGGGGCCTCTGGGTCCTCTGCCGGGGCAGGTTCCGGGACGGGCGCTGCCGCGGTAGCGACGAGAGCGACGACAGGATCGGGCACCGCATCGTCGGCCGTGGCGGCGGCGATCGTGAGCACCGTCTTCGCGCCCGCCGCCTGGAACATCGCGGCCATGGGCAGCTTCTTCGTCTCCCACACGTACTGTACCATGTTTTCGTTCGTCCTGTCCCGCTCGCTGACCATCACGTCGATGTCCACGGTCGAGACCTCGCCGAACATGCTGGTCGCGCGCACCCTGCACCCCGGCGCCGCGCCGAGCCATTGCACGATCACGTCCGTGCCGCGCATGGCGCCCGGCTCGACGCACACGATCGTCATGACCAGCGGGTGGACGGCACCTTCCCGCGACACGTTGAGTTTGCATTCCATACCATCGACCCCGCTGAACGGGGCCGACCACACGCGCACCTGCGTGGACGTGTACGTTGGCGCGGTCTTCGCCACGAGCGTGTGCACGGCCGTGTCGGGGACCGTGACGGTGGCCGCCGTCCGTCCGATGGGCGTCCAGTCCGGAGTGTGTATCGTGCGCGTCGTCTGGGAGATCTTCCCCTTGTACGCCGCCGGCGGTTCGAACAGCAGTGCCGTCGGCTGCGCGCTCGGCAGACCGGGCATCACGATTGTCCATCCGTCGGCCGCTCGCCGGATGTTCGGCATGTGGTGGCCTTTCGCATCGTCGGCAAGCGCGAGGATCGCCACCGCGACGACCGCGATCATTTGCAGTGTGTTTCGCTTCATTGGCTCTGTTTGGAAATGGGTGGGGGGTTTTCCGACTCTGAATGTTGGAGTGCCGCAGACGCATAAATGGAAACAACGCGGGTGCGAGCTTTTGTCTTCCCCCCCCCTCTCTCCATCCATCCACTCCAACCGACGTGCACGTGCATGCCACCGGCGTCCGTGTGCCGTCCCGCGGGCAACACCCGGCCAGTTGCACGTCCCAATAGGTGCACCGCCAGCCGAAAAGTCAAAAGTGTGCCTCGGTTCCCGACTTTCCGTCCACCGGTGTCCGCGCCACAACCTCCGGTCAGTTGGGGACGGATATTGACGACGCGAGGCTCTGGTGGCGCCGGCGTCGACGCGGCACCCAATTGGCAGCATCCGAAGTGTGCCGTGCACGGAAGAGGTGGGTGCCCAAGTGCAACCGGCGGACGAGTGGCGCGCCATGCCGACGCTGCCGGAGTGCGACACCAATTGGTGACCATGTTAACATCCATCGGCGTCCAAGATCCCGGCGAGAGATCGGCCACCGTCTCCCGGTTGGATTCCGAATTAGGCGCAGACGAAAAAAAGAGGAAACCGGCAAGGAAAAAACAAGATGTCTCGGACCAAGCCTACCCCGAAGAAGACCCCGAAGAAGACCGCCGTGGACCCCACCGCACCAGTCGCCGGCAAGGGCGCGATCGGCCCCGCGGCCGGCGCGGCGAAGAAACCGCACCGGTTCCGCCCGGGCACGGTGGCGCTGCGCGAGATCCGCAAGTACCAGAAGAGCACGGACCTCCTGTTCCGTAAGCTGCCGTTCCAGCGCATCGTTCGCGAGATCGCGCAGAACATCGGCCTGAGCTCGGACGTCAGGTTCCAGTCCAGCGCCATGCTGGCTCTGCAAGAGGCCGCGGAGGCGTACCTCGTCAAACTGTTCGACGACACCAACACCTGCGCGTTGCATGCCAGGCGCTGCACCATCGCCCCGAAGGACATGCGTCTGGCCAGGCGCCTCCGCGGAGACTCGGACGTGGACCACGTTAGCAGCGCGACGGCCAGTTCCTGACAGATACGCTTCCTCCCACACGCAATTGACGACGATGACCATTTGGGGAATCACTGAAGAAAAAAGCGCCATTTGCGTCTACTTTGTGTGTGTGGGTGTATTCATCAGCTCAGAGCGGGCATGTCCGGCACGGGCGACTGTGCGTACGCAAGTTCCGCCGCGGACAGCGCGGGTGGCCCGAGCACGTCGGCCGTCGCCGGTTGTGTTGGTGCGGACGGTGGTTCGGTGACCGGACCGTTCCCGCGGTCGGTGATCTGTTGGACGATGTCGCCAAACTCGCCGCTGTCGTACACGAACACTCCCCGGGCGTCCGTCCGGATGACGGTGAGGACCTGCGAGCCGGTGAGCTTCGCGAGCTGCATCGCCTTGCGCAGCAATCCGGCCTTGCGTTTCATGAGCGTGACGCGGCGCTTCTGGTCATCCACTATGTACATCGGATCTGTCGCCGAACGGATCTTTTTCTCTTTTGGCATTTTTTTCAGGATTCTACGGGACCCCCGCTTCATTCCGCCAATTGTGGGGGGGGGGTGGAGCGTCAGTGTGGTATGAACAGCAGCGCGTCCGCGACGAACGGGGGCTGCATTCTGCCACACCCCGCGTAGCGCATGATCCGTTCGTCGCGGTCGCCGAGCCGCAGCGCCGACCGGATCATCGCGACGCTGTTGCGCATGGTCAGCATGTTTTTCGTGGTGTGTAGCGGAGAACATTCGAGATCGTCTGGCCATATCGGCGTCGGCGCCGACGGCACGGTGACCACGCAGATGGTTTGCGCTCCCGCGGAATACTCCTCGATGCTCGTGGTGGGACCGGTGATGTGGATCGCCGAGACGGCGCTGGCAGAGTCAAAGGGCCGCCCGATTGCCGCCAGTGCACGCGAACAATCCGTGACGCCGGTCTGGCCCCGGAATCGCTGGATGTCCATGAGCATGACCCGCCGGGGCTGGGCGGTTGTGACGGGCGCCGTGCGGTCCAACGCGATGCGCTTCTCCACGCGCGCGATTTCCATCATGCCAGCGGCACCAAGTTGGCCACATGCACGCACCAGCGTCGGGAACGCGTCCATCGGTCGTCCGCCGAGCCGTCCGCACTCCGCGTAGCGGGCAAGCCGCACGCTCTTAGCACCCCCGAACCATGGGATTTCCTTCCCGCTCAGCACTGGCGCCGGGAGCGTGGTGTGTTGCGGCATGGACAGCATCGTTCTGCCGTGCAGCAGCCACAGCGCCATCGACATTATGTCCCCGAATACAACATCGGATTTCGACATGTTTGTCTGTGTTGTGCGATCGTGGTGCACGCCGCAGACGCGGGGGGTTTTTTTACTCCGCACATGGGAGGACCGTGGAGTGCGGGGGGGGGGGGGGGGAGTTGCGGATTAAAAAAAAACCGCGCAGCCGTGCATCCGAATTTCAACCTGCACTTCCCATCGTCGCACGCGCAAAATTTGTCGAGAAATGGCATCAGACTTTGACGCGGTAAGGATCGTGAATGGGGTGTTGATCATCCCGAACACCCGGTGCCCCTTCCAGACGCACGGATTGATGGCAGACGTGTGCTGCGCGACAACCGAGGACCATCGCGGGGCGATTCCGCGGTTTGAGAACAAGACGCCCGCGCTGCACATCTTCCCGAGCCCCGCTCACTACGCGGCGTACGTGCGGAGCGTGATCGAATTCATTACGCACTCTGGGCACGTGTACAACTTGGCCGTGACCGCCGAGGAAATGGAGATATTAGAAGCGCAGATCCGCGGCATTGACCCATTCCCACCGATGGAGCCGATGCTGCCCAGGGAACTCGCCCGAGCACCGGTGTCTGTACCGGCACCGCTCCCGGCGCCGCCGCCCCCCGCGAGCATGGCGGCGGATGTGGCCGCGCTCACGTCCCACATGCAAGATGTGGAGCTGGCGGAGGCGCACGATCCATATCGGACCATCTTCGGGCATTTCGTCGAATACGCAAAGAACTATCCGGATCGTGTGCGTGATATGCTGCGGACACTGGAAGTTCGGTGAAACTCCCTCGCCACGGCGTCCATATACACAAATGGTGGGGAGGAAAAAAACTAAGCACGCTGCGCGGAAACTCGTTGGTTGCACATAACACGCAGCAAAGAACGACGGTGAAAAAAAACAGATGGCCGACCGACGCATACGAACGTCCTTCACCCCAGACACGCTCGCCGAGTTGATGCGCTCGAGCGAAGGCGGCGGCGATGACGACGACGACGACGTGACGCTGTCGCAATTGGACGCTCTCCGGGCGGGAGCGCACGTGGCGTACGTGCATCCCGTCGCCGACCGCGCGTTCGACCGCGACACGCGGCCATTCTCGGACCTGCCGCAGTACGTGCGCGACGCGGGCGAGACGAAGGTTGCACAGGCCAACGTGCGCAGCGGCCACGTGATGCGGTTCCTCACCGTCATGGCGACGGCCGCCGGCCGCTCGACCGTGCTGGCGCGCAACGCCGGCGCCGCGACCGACACCGTCCGCGGCGCGCTGCTGGCGAGCGTGCAGACGACGAAGATGGCCGCGATGGATCTGATCGCCGGCGCCATCACCGGGCGCGTGGAGCCGACGCTCGCGGACGGCACGCCGCTGGGCGACGGGGACCCGGCCGAGATTGGCCGGCACCAGGGCCACTCGCGGCTGTCCCCGCGCGAGCTCGGGGCGTTCCTCATGGCCACGCTGAGTTCGCGCGAGCCCGGCGAGATCGGGCGGGCGTACGACGCGTACGCGATGACGTACACGAACGGCGGCGCGCTGCGCAGACACGCGCAGCTCGCGGAGACGGCCCCTGAGATCGGCGACGTCGTGCAGTTGCTCAACGCCGAGGCGTGCGTGCCCGGTGCGTGGTTCTTCGACTTTAGCGACGCGGAGCGGTGGGGCGAGGTCAAGCGCCACATCCGAACGCTGTTCATGCTCGACGCGCAGCTCAAGGTCGCGTCCGTCTCACCCCAGGCGAGCGCGAGTCTGGAGCAGCTCGACCCGGCGGCGTCCGGCGCCATCGACGTGGCGTACAGCCGCATCTGCGACATCGGGGCGGTCAAGAGTCTCGGCAGCGATCCGCTGAAGGTGCTCATGATGAACGACGCCACGTACGCGCAGTTCGCGCGACTGTGCGGGCTGTGCCTGAAATTCAGCCAGGACGGCGTGGGCCAGCGGCAATACACCCCCGTGCAGGTCGTCGACCGCATAGACCGCGAGATCAAGATGCTCGTGAACGCGTTCCGGTATAACTTCCGAGTGGTTGAAGGTGTGGGGAAGTGGTCAAAATAGGAAGCACGTACAATGGACAAATTTATGATCGACGCCATCACCACATCCCACCCGCTGGTCCCGGCGGGCAGCTACAACATCGACTCCATGGTGCAGGATGCCCAAACGCCGCCGCAGCGGCCGGTGGTGTCGCACGTCGCATTCGCCGTGTCCGAGAGGAGGGAGGTGGCTGAAATGCACTGAACTGGGGGAACATACCAAACATTCTATTTTTTTTTGTTAACACGGAGTGACCCTCGTCGCCGCCTTTGGCAGCACGACCTCGAGAATGCGTCCGTGGAGTATGTCCGCGTACAGCGTGGCGTCCACCTTGAACGCCCACGTGTCCGGGCCGGCGTCCAGCAGCAGCGCATCGTCGAATGCGCGCGCCACGCGGTCGAGCACCTCGGTCGAATCGTGCCGCTCGCGGGTCGCGCGGGTGGCCCAGATCCGCTCGAGGGCCACGGTCGTCGGCACGGCCAGGTACAGGACGACGTCCGGCACAGGCAGCCCGCGGTCGGCCGCTTTGCACCACTCCAGGTCGAGGCCCTTCGCGACGGAATACGCGATGCCGCTGTAGATGTAGCGATCCACCACGATCGTCGTCCCCGCCGCGAGCGTGCGCTCGATCTCGGCTCGCTTCTCCCACCGGTTCGCCGAGAACAGCAGGTGCGCCGTGTGCGGGTCCATGGCGTCTTCGGGCGTCTTCGCCGTCGCCGCGAGGTACGCGTCGAGCGCGCGGCCCGTCGGCGTTCTGCGGTCGGGAAAGCGCATGGCCACGGCGGCGATGCCGCGCATGCGGAGCGCCGCGACGAGCATGTCGACCTGGGTCGTCTTCCCGGCGCCGTCGATCCCTTCAATGCACACGAACAGGCCGCGTTTGGGCGTCGTGGTCATTTTTTTTTTGCGCGTCTATTATTTTTCCCCACTTTTTCGCGCCGATGCGGATCCGGAAAAGGAAAATGCGTCGCAACCGGTTTCACCGAGCACCCAGGGGGTGGACACACACACATGACGGAATTACGAGATATCGATCCGGAAGCGCTGTACTTTGTCGGGACCGTTCACCCGGCATCGTCCGACACGCCGCTCCCGCGGAACTACCGCGGGAGCGCATTACCAGCCGTGAGCAAGGACCTTCCAGGTACCATCCTCCGCGAGATGCACTACCCCGGAGCGCTGGGGGAGGTGGAGCACGCATACATCGGCCGCGACGGGTCGCTGCGCGCCGTCGGCCGAATGGACAACCGCAAGGAGTGTGAAGATCTCGACCGCGACGTCGTGTGGCGGATGCTCGAGAGCGGGGCGCTGGATGGGCTGTCGCTCAACCAGGGCGGGCGCAGGCTCGGGAGGGACTCGTCTGTTCCGGGGTGGGAACCCATCGGTCCGCCGATCGATGTGAGTTTCACCCCGCTCGAGCAGGCCGGCCGCGGGCGGGCATGCCGGATCGACGCCGTCATGCGCGGATCCGAGATACTCGAACACCGGCGCCGGCCGAAAAACGCCGAAGACGCCAAAAAGGGTGCCGACATAATGCGCGACCGACAAGAACCGGAATCATTCAACTCCGCCGCGTCAAAGAGAGAACTCGTCGAACTTGTTGCATCGTACCACCGAATGTCTCAGCAACCACAGCCAACCGCAACCACCCCCGCACCGGCCGCGCCCGTGCCCATGGAAGTCGTGGCGCCCGCCGTCCCGGCCACCCCTGCCGCCCCTGCCGCCGCCGCCGCCCCGGCCGTCCCCGCCCAGACGCCGGCGGCCCCCGCACCCGATCAGCCCGAGGTGAAAGTGACCGACCTGATCGAGATGCTGACCCAGCAGAACGGCGTCACCAAGGCGCTCCGCGAGGAGATCGCCAAGATGAAAGCGCAGAACGAGGAATTGCTCAAGGCCCAGAAGACCGTCGGCCCACCCGAGCTTCCCCGCGACGTGCGCATCGCCTCGCTCAAGGCGCTGCACGAGAGCATGACCGAGAGGATCAAGAAACTCCACCCGTCGGGAGTGTACCCCCCAAAGCTGGTCGACGCCATGGATAAGTGGAAGAACATCGAAGCCCTCACGGACAGCGACATCCCGGCGGTGGAAGACAAGTTCCAGGCCGTGCTCGCGTGCTCGGATACCGCCATGGAGCGCACGATGGAGAACGTCCGGCTGCGCGAGGAGCTCAGGAGCAAGACCGCCGAGCTCGATAGCAAGACCGCCGAGCTCGAGAGCAAGAACGCGGATCTCGCGCGTCTTGCGCGCGACGCCGTCGCGGTGGCTCGCGCAGACGCCGCCGCCACGCGGGAGGTCCTCGGCGAACTCAAAAAGCGGGGCGCCGACTTCACCAGCAAGATCGAGCTGAAGCGCCAGGCGGTCGAGGCGCCGGCGCCGGCGCCGCCGGCGATAGCGGTCACCGTGCCCGCGTCCATGGTGCCGACCGACCTCCTCTCCGCGATCATGGCCAAGGCCAAGTGATGACTTTCCCACCGCCACCCCCCCCCTTCCCTCGCCATCATCCGCTGCAAAAAAAAACAAATACGTTGACGTGGGCGGGACAAAAGAAACACACATGCGCATGTTTGGGGAAGACCCCATCCTCCGTGGACTTGGAAGCGTTGCAGTCGTCTGGCAAAAATCGTCGCTTGCGAACAAATCACCCCAACCCGCGGCGCCGCGTGACGGAAAAACCCCACAGGAAAACACATAACATTTTTTGGCATGTGGCCCATCTCTGAAATTGCTTGGTACCACCCGTTGGACAACTCGACCCACTTTGTGACGGACGACTACTGGGCCTGGAGCCGCGACTACCAGGGCACGCACCTGGCACGCATGTGCGCGGTCGCCGGTTGCGTGTTCGCGCTGAGTGGGGGCACGAAGCGACATTACGTGGGCAAGATGTTCGGGGCCATGCTGACCCTGGTGCTCGCGTACCTGTGGCACGCGTTCCAGGAGGTGTCGTACCTGACGTTCGTCGAGGGGTCCCTCGCGCCGCCGCTCATCGCGAACTACACGCCCCAGAGCATCGCGTACGAAATCCTCATCGACACGTTCGCGGTGTCGTGGGCGCTGGTCACGTCGATCGCGCTGCGGCTGCCGTGCGTGTACAATCTCGAGGAAGAGGATCTGCGCACGAAGGGCGCTCCCACCACGAGCCACTACAGCCGGTGGATGCGCGCCGGAATCGCGATGCTGCTCGGGTTGGTCATATACCCGCTCGCGTTCCTCGCGTTCGGCCCCCTGCTGCAACTGACGTTCGTGACCGCGTTTGGCGACGCGTCCAAGTCGTTCCGGTTCGACATCCTCATCTGGACGTTCTTCTTCGCCGCGTGGTGCGGCGGGTTCTGGTTCATCGTGTACGCGGTCAACTGGAAATACGGCGTCGCGTACCTTTTCACCGACGTCAAGCTGTCTGCGGAGGAGAAGAAAACGTCGACCTCCAACACGACCCGGTTCATCCGCAGCGTCAGGAAGCGCACGCTGTGGATGGCGGGATGCCACATGGTCGCCGTCATCGCGTGCGGGCTGTTCTGCATGCTCCCGTACATGAACGGCCTCGAATTCCTGCAACCCGTGTTCGGGTTCGCCGCGGCGATGTGCATCACCGCCGCCGTTGCCATCTTCGCGCACTTTGCCCTCAAGATCCCCGATACCAGCGAATTCGCAAAGAAGGACAATTGATGTGACCACACCCCCCCCCCTCCACGTTGAAAAGAACACGACGAAACAACCCAACACAACCAAAAACGTGGTATTCTGGACAGACGATGGGAGGTATATGTGCGACGGGCGGGCGGGTGCGGTACGTGACGCTGGGAGAGGGAAAAAACGCGCCACGCGACAGACAACCGCGGCGACGCCTCTCGGCGCCAACAGAAAAAATATAGGCGGAAACAATCATGTCTCTCAGCGTGATCGAACAGTTGGTCGATGCATTCGGCAGTCTGACCAACGGAACCACCAGCGTCGGCTTCTACGCCGCATTCGCAAACGACATCCACGAGACGACCGTCGGCGATGACCGCACGCTCATCAACATCCCGAACCTGCAGGCGATATACCGAGTGATGATCGTCGCCGTGGTGGCGGTGCTTGCCCACTCGTACACGCGCCCGCGTCCGATCGGATTCTTCCTCGGCGCCGCGTGGGCATTCATCGTCTCGTCGCTGATCGACGCGTTCAATGAGGTCATCATGTTCGGCGTCTTCAACGTGACCGGCGCCATTCCGATCTACGCGACGGTGTGGTGCCCGCAGGGGATCGCGCACATGATCATCATGAACGCGGTCGGTGCGGCATTCGGTACCGCGTTCTGCTACTTCACGAGCGCGCTGCCGTTTGTCCAGTGGGGCGTCGACTTTGAGCACCCCTACCATTTCACGGGCGAGTCGGAGACGGAGCGGAAGACCGAACTCGCGAGGTTCGTCAGGATGGCTGGCGTGTGGCAGAACAGCAAACCGCATCTGCTCCTCCGGCTCGACTTCATCATCTCGTGGTTCATCGCTCCCCTCCTTGTCTGGATCGGATACTGGTTCACGTTCTGGGGCATGTTCAAGACGCTACACGGGTATAGCACCGTGTTCCGCGTGGACCTGCTCGTCGCGATGTTCGTCGGGATGTTCCTCGTCGCGATCGTGTACGGGCTGTACATCTTCATGGCCAAATACCCCGCGTTCATGCTCAGCTACAAGTGGGTCGACTACGACGACTTTGCCGGCACCACCCCGCCCTCGGTCGACCTGTACGAGCGCGCGGCGCGCGTGAGGCATCTCTACTGCGTCGTGTTGCTGCTCACCGCGCTCTTTGGCGCAGGAGCCTTCTGCTGGGGCAAGATTCTGCCGTACACGCTCGGGTTTTTCTACCAGGCCGGGCTGGGGGCGGTCGTCGGGATGCTGTTGGCATACGTGGTCGTGATGATCCTCTGGGCGGTTCCGGTGAAGTACGGTCCCGAGTTCATAAAACCCCCCGTGATGAAGGTTGGCGACTCCGCCACGTCGCGCCACAGCGAGTCCGTGTACCACACCTTGCCAGGCACCGGCAGTCTCCGCGCCGGGAACCGGGCGCGCCCCGATGCCATGTGAGTGCTGGTCTCCGACGTATGAAAAGTTGCCATCCTCCGTCTGGGCGGGGGGGGGGGGAAGAGAACTCTTATGTGGAAAAAAAAGCTGCTTCGCACATTTGCCCCCGGCCGTGATGACGACGATAAAAAACGCGTGAAAATACCTCCCATTGTGCGTAGCGCCGTACAGTCGCACACCGAAAATCACGCATTTCGACATGATCAACGTCTCGGAGCTGTACCTGTTGGCTCTGGGCGACGGCGACGGGTTGCTGACCCTGGGCAATTACCTCGGGTTCGTCGACGTGCCTGGCATCGACCAGTCAACGTGGGCGCTCTTCCGCACAATAGTGTGCTTTGGGTGCGCGATCGTGTGTCTGCCGGCCATGAAGCCCCGGCCGATCGGGTATCTGGTCGGTCTGGCGTGGGTCGTGATGTGGGCGGCGCTCGCCGAGGCGTCGGTGGAAGTGTTCAACTTTGTGTACTACTGGCAGACCACGCCACCCCACATCCTGTCGATCCTCGAGGTGTGGGCGCCGCAGTCCACCGCGTATAACATCGCCATCGATGCCGCGGCCGCGCTGTGCGGCACGGTGTTCGCGGTCGTCATGGGCAGCTACGAGGTGGTGCAGTTTGGAGCCGTCGCGACGGATTCGGACTCCATAGTGCTCGCGCTGCCCAAAAATACGCCGGGGCTGAAGCCGGGCGAGCGATTCTGGATCCAGACGCTGCTACGGTGGATGGACGTCCTGCTGTTCGCCATGGCCGTGCCGTTCCTGTTCGCGGTGGTCGTGTGCTGGACGACGATCGTCGCAACCCGGTACGGCAGCGACCCGACGTCCGCGTTCCGATCATCGTCGCTGATCGTCGCGCTGACGGCGTCTGCCGCGATGTTCGTGGTCGCCGCGATCGCGCACACCGCCGGCGCCGGCGCGGCGACGTACACCGCGAGGAGCATGTCATCCGACGGCCGCAACTTTGACTGGCCAACGGCCCGCGGCTGGACGAATTCGCGCAACCTGGTCGTGTGGGCGACCGCCATCGCCGTCACCGCGTTCACCGGGGTGCTGTGTCTCGGCCGGATCATCCCCGGGCAGGCGGGTCTGTACTTCCAGCCGACGATCTTTCTCGCCGGGGCGGTCGTCCTCGCCGTGGTTGTCCGCGTGTCACTGGGCTTCCGAAAGGTCCGCCAGGTGCAGTACTACAGAACGCCGAACCCGCTGCCCGGCATCGGCAAACGGCTGATGACAAATTGTAAAGCGGGCAAACCGCGGGGTGACATCCCCTGAACCCACGCACCGGCACATTTAAAAAAAATCACACGCTTCACCTCTCGCCATGGAAAAATACGCAACGTTCAACGTGGACATGGAAGAATTGCGCCAGACGTATGCGCAGGTGCCCGCGGAGACCGGCCTACCGGCGGCGACGATCGTGCACACTCGCCGGTTGGCGCAAGAAGCGGCGAGGCGCGCGGCGCTCGCGGCCGGCCGCGATCCCGGCCGCTGCCATGCGTGGTGCGCGCTCGCGCTGCGCTCGTTCTCGGCGTCGGCGGGCCCGTGGCAGTGGTACGCCCGCAAACCCGGCGCATCCAATCTCACGCGCGCTGAGTACGCCGAGCTCTGTCTCGCGCGGCACGTGGCCACGCGTCGCATGCGCGGCATGGTATGTCAGTGGATCGAACGTGGCTGGATCCGCGGCGATGAACGCTGGGTGCGGACCGAGTTCATGTGGTCGCCGATTCCCGCGAGCGACGGACAGCGCGTGCCGGCACGCGCACCACTCCCACAACACACGCCAACGAAACAATAAAAAATGGCGTATTCCCCCCCCCCCGTTCCCATCAGCACACCCGAAGGTCGATTGACCCGGTCACCACTCTGTCGCACACCGGACATGTTCCGAGGGGTGCGCCGGGCCTCTTCGTGCCATCCTCGTGTTTGCGGGCACAGTCCGGACAGGCGGGAACGTGGCCGCACGGTAGAATGGCGCGTTCGGCGACCGTCTGCTTCGAGATGCGCACGATTCCCGTGATCAGCGCGCGGCAGATCGGACAGAATCCCCTCGGGGCGTTCGGTGCGGCGCTCGCCCGGGACGCGTTGTTGGTGCACTCGAGACAGCCAAACACGTGCCTACATGGCATGTACACGCACTCGCGCGGACGGGACATGCACGCGGTGCACATCTCGATGCCGTGCGTGGCGCTGGCGGCGTCGTCGACGTGCGAGTTCACATAACAGCCATTCTGGCCGACGAACCCGTACTCGTCGGTCGCGGTGATGACGTACTGCCCCGCCTCGAGGCCATCGAACGTCACGCTGGACGCCGTTAGCACGTGGCGCAATATTCGCGGCTCATCGCCGTCGACGACGCAGAGCGACACGTCGTACGGCGGCTTCCCGTTGCCAACGTGCACGGACACCGCACCGTCGCGCGAAGACGGCGTCGCGGTGAACGTCACTTGGTCGACGCGCACGCGTATGTTCGTCAACGCGTCCTCGCTGATGCGCCACGCGATTCCCTGTTTGTCCATCAGCGTCTCGACGCAGTAGACGGTGATTCCGCAACGATGTGTGCACGCCGTGTCGCGGCACTCACCACGCCCACCATTCGGGCAGTCGGCAAAGCCGATGACGGCGTCGCGCACCACGCACGGGCACGGTTTGAGCCCGCGCATGTACACCTTCGTGCCGGGTTCGTAGCGCGGCTTCCACGCACCCCCCATCCGCACGATCGTCATCGCGACGAATCCAATATCGGTTCGTACGTTCCAGCGCGGCATGCAATTCCGCGCGGACGGTTCCGTTGTCATAACCACGTCGCAAGACATCGTCGTAACTTTTCTTTTTTTAATGTGCCGGGCAATTGGCTGAGAGAGTGTCGGTGTCTGTTTATCTTAATCTTCTATGCATGGACCAATTTGCGCGGGGCTATACCCGCGTCAGTGTTATGCACATTCCGGGTCTGCCGGCCAGATCGTCCGCCCACAGCGGGTTCTTGCGGATCTGGTCGTAGTGCGGATGATCGTGCAGGGCATCTTGCATATAAACCACGCTGGCGATCTTTACCAGCCCGATTTCGCTGTCCACCACCACCGGCGGACGGACCGACGCCCAGCACCGACACTCATCGCCCACTATCGTCATGTAACAATGGCCCTTTCGGTCGAGCTTGTCGCACACCTCGACGGCCTCGCCATGTGCAAACGTCAGGCGCTGCGTCGACCGGGGAGTGACCGTGATGACCGGTCCCGGAAAGTCGCAACACAACATGTCAAAGATTTTTTCCATTGGTGATACCTTCTTATTTTTTCCCGCCCTCGCCTCCATACTGGCGGACGTTCACGACGCATCCGGCACGCGAACCCCGAGCAGACGGTCAATCTCGCCCGCCACGAACCTTGCCGCGTCGGCCGGCGGCGGTGGATGGTTCCAGTCCAGACGCAGAACCCTGGCGGGCGGCAGCGTCTTGATCCAGTCCTCGTGCGCATCGCGCAGCTTCTCGAGATACGACACTGTGATGGAGCTCTCGCACTCGCGACCGCGGGAAGTTATCCGCGACCGCGCAATGGCCGGGTCGACATCCAGATACACAAACAGATCGGGCCCGGGGATGGCACGAGCGACCAGATCGTCGTACGTCGTGCAGTACCGCGCGTAGTCTTCGACGCCGATGTTTCCGAGCGCAAAGTTCACGTCCGCGAATATGCGATCGTCGAACATTGACCGGTCCATCAGCGTGTCCCTCGCGCTCTGGACGACGCTGTGGTAGATATGGCACCTGCCCGCGACAGTGTCGAGCTGGAATATGAATGCCCACCGTTTCGGATCGTCGTAGAACAGCTTCAGCAGCCGCGCGTCGACGCGTTCGGGCGCAACGTTGTAGCCGTAATCGCGCGCGAGGCAATCGACGAGCGTCGTCTTGCCCGCGCCGATCGTGCCGCTGATGTTGATGATCCGGCGCCGTGCATTCGACTCTGCTCCGTCGTGCGACATTTCGGTTGCCTTTTTTTTACCGGTAATTGGAGCGTCTCGTTTCGTCGCCAAACGCTTATTCGTGCGCTCTCCCCGCCGGTTCATTCCTCCCCCCCCCCGCATAATGACGTGTGGGACGATCGATTTGTCCGGGTGGCATCCGAAATCCAATTTCCCACGAAATCTGTAGAACGACGACACGCATGACCGATAGAATAATCCCACCCGTGGTCCCACGCGTGCGGCTGGATGTCGTCGCGTTCACCGCGCCGATACATCCACATCCCGGGCCGGCGCGGGAGATGGTGATGCCGCGCGGGGGACGCTACGATCCGCCCGCCGCCGAATCACACGCGACCATCACAATACACGCGCACCGCATCGGATCCGATGAACATGTGGTGAACGTCGTGGGCAAGGAGACGCGGGGCAGACGCAGACTACGCGACGGGCGGCGGTTCGATCTGTGGATCGCCGACGGTCGCCGGGCGATGGCCATCCTACCATGCGGACGGACCGTGCGGTTTGTGGTCACGGACTACGATCCGTTGATGTACACCGTCGTGGAAGAGGTTGCCGGCATGCGCAGCAGCGCGCGGGTGCTCGGGACCGACGACCTCCGGTTGGGTTACCCGGCGATGCTCGCGAGCGGGCGGGAGTGCATCGCCGTGATCGACGGCGGGACGCCGAAGCGGCTCGTCGCGATCGACACGAAGACCGGCGCCGTGGCCAACGCCGCGTACGACGGCAAGTGTCCGCAGACGGTCGGCTACCGCAGATCGGACCGCGCACTCATCGTGGTGTACGTCAACGACGACAGCCCGGGTGGGCCGTGCTTCATCCGGTCGCACGTCTTCGACCCCGCCACCGCGACGCTGCTCGCCGACCCGGTGACGGATCACAAACTTCTGCTCTCGGCGAACGCGCGCGTTGGATGCGTGCTGCCTGGCAGCGGACTGGTCGTCGTCGTGGACGTGGACGGTGCCGTGGGCGTGTGGCGCTCTGAAGATGGCACGAACATCGCGACGGTGCGCGGCGCGCCAGAGGGCGACATCGACGCGTGGCCGTGCGGCGCTACCAGCTTCGCGCTCGGAAACATCGACGGCCCGATTGCGGTGTACACAGTATCCGATACGATCACGCGGACGTACGAGGCGAACAAACCCACCACCCACTGCATCGCGGCCGCGGGTGGGGTGGTCATGTTCGTGCCGGCAAACGCGCCGGACCGCGCGACGTTCGTCCGCGCCGACACCGGCGAGGTCATCGCGGGGTGGGTACCACTGCCAGCCAACGGTTTGGAATACGCCGGCACGCTCGCCGCCTTTGTACCCACCGAGGCACAATTTTGAAAAAACGTCCGAATGGAAAAACAGCGTTCATTTCCCCCCCCCCCCTCCCAGTTTCTCACTTGAATGGGGCGTGTCCGGACCCACACTTGGACCATCCACAGTCGAGACAACTCTCGCACCCCGAATGGCGCACGAGGTTCAGGCTCTCGCAGTCGGGACACGCATGTGGCGGGGTGCGGTTGGTGGGTGGCATGACTGGCGCTGGACTACGTTCTGTGCTCGTCTCGGTGGTCGACATGTCTAACTTTTTTTCGATGTGTTCTGCGCAAAGACGAATTCGTTCGCATTCACAAATTGGGAGTTGCGCATGACAATCGCGGTGAGACAGAAAATGAGCCAGATCACCTTCGCCACCCGCGAGCGGCTGTACATCCTGCAGAGACAGATCGACCGTCAACTGCGCCACATTGCGGCAGAACGGAAACGCGCCGAGGGCGCCGCGGTCGCGGGGCTGGTGCCGTGCGACCAAGCCGCTCGCGCGATCGCGCAAGCCGACGTCGATGCCCGCTTGCTGGAGGAGCAGGCCGCGAAGATCCGACGCCAGATCGAAATCGCGGAGCGCGGGATTCGTCCGATCCCCGAAGACGACCGACCGTTGAGCGATGCCGAGGCGCTGCTCGCCGCGTCGCTCGCCGAAAAACGCGCAGACGAATTGGATGCCCGTGTGGCAAAACTCGGGACATTGTGAAAAAAAAAGAAGTGGACGATGGGGGGGGTGTCGTTAAAACAATTTGAACACGAGCGGAATCAACTCATTCAGCACATTGAATGCGCCGCGCATGGCGAGCATGCCACGCGCCAGAGAGTGGTAGAGCATCTTCACGCCGCACGCGCGGCTCATGTCGCCGATGACGCCGGCGGTCGCGTTCACCGCGGTCTCGTTCCCCAGCGACTCGATCGCCGATAGGAGCGCCATGCACTCGTCGATGCCGTGTGCCATGTGCACAAGCTGCACCACCGCGATCGCGAACACGATGATCGCCAGCGCATGGTGGTAGAACGCGCGTATGGCAAACCCGACGACGGGCAGCAGGACCGACAACAATGGCAGTACCGTGGATAGAGACCCCAACATGACGGGAGTTTATTTGCGAAATGTTTTCTATCTTTGGCTCTTTTCAGATCTTCCCGTACTCCTGGGGGGGGGTCGCCCTCATTTTGCCGTGAACACCACCGCGCTGGCGGATAGCACCGTTACGGTGCTGGCGATGGAAGCCTGGACGGGCGAAGGCAGCGTGACGACCAGTCCGCCGGGCATGTGCGGATCGGACACCAGAGGCGTCGGTGCCAGCGTGCCGATGTGCAAGAGTATCTCACCCAGCTGTTTCCTGACTTCGGCAGTGTTGAGGGCGGCCAGGTACACCCGGTTCGCGATCATGACGTATCTCACGGTGTCCGGTTTGATGGTCTTCGTGATGCGCTCGTATGCCATGTACCTGCCGATCGGGCTCGCGCCGTTCAGGTACGCGCTGAACAGGTTCTGCACCACGATCACCCCGACGCCGCCCTGCGCCGACTCCTTCGGCACGGCGGCGTCCCTCGCGAGCGCGAACGCGTCGTAGGTCTTGGCCGGGTTCACGAGGAACAAGTTCACCCGCGCGTGCAGGTCCGCCGCGTCGATGTTGACCCAGGCCTTTGTCGGCGTGCCGACGTGACACTTGTCCAGCCCGGGGAACCCGAGCGACCGGTTAACCTGGTCCATGCACCGCAGACGGGAGTCGATGTGCATTTTCGCGCACGGCGGCGCCACCCCGTTGATCAGGATCCACGTGTAGTACATCATCGACGCGCTGTCGATCGCCAGCACATGCCCCGCCGCGGGCTCGGATTTGCGTGTTTCTGCCATTCGTCGCGATGGGTATGCGGATTTTTGCCAGAGTGACTTGCGCGTGGATACGTGCACGATGCGACCTTTTTTTGCCGGTTCTCCCCCCGTGCGTGGTTGACTGGGGAAAAATGCCGATGCCTGACGCACATCGCCGCGCTGCACGTGGTTCACGACAAAATCCAAAGCAACAACCGAAAAATGACGGATGTAATGGGCTATACCCGCCCGATGGCGGCTAGTGACAAACACCGGACGTCCAAGATCCGGTCTGCTACGTGGCAACTCATCGTCGGACTCTGCGTCGGGTTCCTGTTCATGGTGACGTGGATCATCCTCTACGCGATCGACGCGTCGCGGTTTGTGTCGTACTGGTTCCGGCCGGTGCCGATCCTGGTAGCGGGCGTCATCCCGCTGCTCCTCGCGCTCATCACGGTGCGCAAGTGCTACGGATACACCAGAGTGAATTCGACGTCCAAACTGGTTCTGTGCATCGTGCTCATCGCGTACATGGTGCTGTGCGCGGGGGAGGCGCTGCTCTCGAAGGCGACGTACGATGGCGCCGACTGGAACACCTACGGCATCATCGGATCCGCGCTCGTCGCGCTCTTCTTCATCATCTTTGGCGTCGCGTCGATCACGTCCAGGTTCCGTGCGACGATCGGCAACGAGGTCGCTCCGACGTCGCGAATCATCAAGAGGGCCTGGAAGTGGTGGCGCTGGTGGACCGGTCTCGGCCTCGGCTTCCTCGCGCTCGCCGGCGGCCTGACCGCGAGCATCCTGCTCTGCGTCAGCACGTGCATGGACAATGGCGGCGCGAGCACGGTCGGCAAGATCATGGCGTTCCTCTACTACACGTTCCTGGCGGTTGAGGTGTTCGTCATTTGCATGACCTGGCAGGTCTGGGCACTGTCCGCTGCCATCGGCGTCATCCTGGTCGAGGCTGGACAGATCCTCCACGTCACTCTCCTCGAGTGCACCACGGCGATCAGCCCGGAGAAGAAGCTGTGGTTCGTCGTCCTTCTGCAGTGGGCGGGATACATCTGCATGGGTGTGACGGTTGCGAAGACGCTCATCATATGGGCGGGGGACACGGAGACGACGCCCCGTGTCGCGGACCCTGTCGGAAATAAGGACGAATGAGGGGAGGGGGGGGGGTCGCAATAACAGACGTGAACACTGCGAGACCGGGGGAAAAATAGAAAACATAAAGACGTGCATTCTCCTCCATCTGATCATTTTTTTTTCATCTTGACCCGGGAAACACCGCGCCGGCGGGTCTCTGCGGATTTCGTACACCGGCGCCGGTCACGGCCGAGCCGGGCGTCGCCGCGCGGATCGCCCTGGCGGCGGCGACCGACGTGCGGCCGGCGCCCCGCCCGGCGACCGGGGGCTCTGCGGCGCTGTGATCGAGCGATCTGAGCACTGCCTCCTTCGCGGCGATCGTCTTCACGAGCGCGCCGATCGCTTTGATGTCCGGGGTAACCGCGCCCGATATCGAGTTCTGGCGGACGTACGTCTGGCTGAGGAATTCCTGGATCTCCTCGAGGACCACCACCGATCGTCGCCGCGACGCGCCGGGAAGCACGACGTGGCGGAGGTGTTCGCGGCAGACCTCCCTGGACAGCGACGGCAGTGGTCGGCCGCCGCCCTGCGACGACGGTATGAAGACGCTCCGCTCGTAGAACTGGCAGAGCGCCGTGATCATCTGCTCCCGCGCCAGCGTGTCGCAGCACATCGCCAGCAGCGCGGATAGCTTCTGCCGCACGTCGGTCTGGTCGTACCCCGCGCATAGCTCGTCGTCGGTCATCGGCTCGATCGTCAGAATGCACAGCGGGCACTCTGCCGAATGGTCGGCCGCGCGGAGCGTCTGCATTCGGACCATCTCCGCGTGCTTCTCCTGCAGCAGCATCGACGGGCATGTGTTCTTCCACGCGTGGCGGGACGCGGCCGGGTCGAACCCGAGCACTTGCTGGAGCTGCGAGTTCGCCGCGGCGCGGTACCGCTCCGTCTGCGCGGCGATCGAGCCGGACCCGCCGCCGTTCTGCTGCACGCGGACCTGTCGCAGGTCCGCAACGCCCATCGGCTGCACGCCCGCGCACTCGTCTTCGCCTTCGTCCAAGATCCCGGCCAGCGCGGCGCGCAGTTCGCTCCCGTGCACCGCCTCGTCGTCGCCGTAATTGCCATCGCCGGTTGCCATGCCAATAATCGTGAGCGTTTCTCGGGTGACGCACCCCGGCCGACATTTGAGCGTATTGCGCCGTTTTCGGGAACACTTCCCCCCCCCCTCCTCACCGCATAACAACGTATTTGGGTCATGCTCTCGTATGTTTTTTTATGGTTGGTTGTCCGCGGACGATTGGGTGAGGCTTCTTTCCCACCGTCGGGGGCAGTTTGTTCAGATTTTTTTTTGTATGTCGCGAGGTGGTGTTCAAATCACATAGCCGCCGCCGAGCATGATGTCGAACGCATTGCCCGGGTCCGCTCCGGTGACCGCCCGGCCGAGGATCGCCGATTCTGTCTGGGCCATCGCCGACCGGCCCGCCATGCTGGCCCACGAGAACATGTTCCGGAAGCTGAGCATGAAGTCGCTCGACGCCGCGAGACTGTCGAACGTCTCGACAAGCCTTGTCTGAACAGAGAGCTGCGCATCGGGGTCGGCCGGTCCGACCAGTCCGAGGCGCTTGCCAACGGCCACCGGGGTTCCGCCGCCAAACTCGCTGGCGTGCGCAACGCCCAGCCCAAACGCGAGGAGCATCGCACCGTACAGGGACGCGTTTGCGGCACCGACCGCGAGGCACTCCTCTATCGCGTCCGAGAGCAGGTGGCCGGTCCGGAGACCTCCCCTGAAGTCGGTCGAGATCCTGTGAACGGTGTCGACAAACTTGACCGTCTCAGACTCCATGCCCCCGGACCCAAACTGCAGCGGGAACGTTTCCGGCCGCACGACGCCCTCCTCGTTCGCTTCGCATCGCTGCGACGGGGTCTGGCTCAGCGGCGGGCGGACCGCCACGAGCGCGCCGGGGGGGATCGTCACGGTGCCGGTGTTGACGATCGTGCACACACCGCCCGTCTGGATCGCGACCGGCTGCATGCCATCGTCCGACGCCTGGTCGGTGATGATGACGCCCAGCGGGATCGGCGGCTGCTCCAGCGTGGACTTTGCCAGGAAGTTGTACGCGACGAAGAACGGGGGCAACGACTCCACCTTGTCGGACATGTCCTCGAACGAGATGTTCGCGAGCATCGCGACGAGCCCGCGACGCAGACGACCGACGATGGGCGCGCCGGCCGCCCCGAGTTTCGTGATGTAGTAGCCGTTGTCGGGACGCGCGAGCTGCGTGCGGAGGAGGGTCTGCGCCAGTATCCCGTTGATCGTCCTCACGGCCTGCTGCGCCGGAGTCGCGTTCGTGACCATGCCACCAGAGTAAGACATTTAAAAGATGTGCGTGAGAAATTTTCCGCGGATGTGCTTTCCAAGCTTTACGGTGTGCGCCTTCGCCATATGTTCCAAACGAGCGCGTTTTGTGCTTTTTTTGCGTGGATCCCGCCTGCCACCTCCGCGCGGCGGACAGCGCCGTTCCGCACCCCGTGCGCGGCGGGGGGTGCGCGTGTGTGTGTGTGTATGGCAAAAGGGAAGTGTTCGGAAGAACTGCGCCGGTGCGCAACGAAACCCCAACACGGATCGTGGAAAAAGTCGCACTGTTAAGGGTACAATAAACCGCCGCCACACGAACACCAGACATTTTCTCGAACAAACGAAAATCCCAAAGAAACGATGTTGCGCTCGTCCACTGTAAGCACGTTCGGAGACGCCGGCCAACTGCCGGGGGGAAGCCCCACAAGTCCGAGCACGTTGGCCACGGTCCAGCAGTACGGAACGTCCGCGCAGGTCGGCATGCCGACCGGCCGCGGCGTGGGCATATACGGACCGCCGATGGAGAGCACGGGTGCGGCGAGGCCGACGCTCGCGCTCAGATCCGCTGAGATGCCGGCCGACGTGGGTCCGTTCATGCACGGCACGTTCCGTTCCACGATCTCGTCGATCGACACGAACACCGCGCAGTTCACCACCAACACCCCGATCAACGTCACGCTCGAGATCCAGGTGCCGGCAGCGTACGAGGGCATTCCGGGCCTGTACCAGCCGGGAGCGTTCGTGTTCGTCAGGAGCCAGGCGCGCGTGGAGGTGATCAAGATGCGCGGATTTGCGACGCCCTCGACCGTGCCGATCGGCTCGGAGGCGCTCACGCTCCCGATGCTCGACGCGGAGCTGGTGTCCAGAGCGATCGAGAGCCACAGGAACGGCAAGAAGTTCGATGCGACCGACATCTGCCGCGATTACGCTCCGATGGGCGTGGTCAAGACCATCGAGGGCGACTCTGGCGCGCCGTTCGGGCGGTACACGCAAGGCTCGCAGGCGATCAATGCCGCCGTCACGGCGGGCGGCCCCGCGTACCTGCTCGACACGTGGGGCGCGGCCGGTCTCAACAGCCGCATCGGCACGAACCTGTACCTCATTCTCCGGGCGTTCCCCACGGCCGCGCTCGACGGGGGCGCGCTCACGTACTGCCCGGATCCGTCGGGCGGCAACGCGGTGCGATTCACGATGGGCGACATCGCGGGGATCACCGACCTCTACCAGGTCGTGCCGTACATGAACGCGCAGGACGGCGGCGCGCCCGACGACGCCGCGACGATGTACCGCACGAGCGACGGTGCGTGGCATCGCAGCGTCGTGTGGCGGGTCGGCATCCTGCAGTTCTGCGACGCGCTCAGCCGACGGAGGCCGACCGCGGTCGCGGCGCAGTCGTCCATCAGGTGGCCCCGCGAACAGGTCCGTCACATGAACAGGATGCACCAGCTGAACAGCCTCGAGATGCTGATGGACACGAGGCCGGCACTGCTTCTCGCGGACACCACCGGTTGGAACCCCGCATCCGGACGGCCGTGAAACACCCCCCCCCCCTCTCCCATCGATGGATGAAGAGCGGACGTTGGTCAGTTTGGGGCAGTGATAGTTGGTAAAAAAACTTTGATGTCCGGGCGAATGTATGTGTGTGTGTGTCAAAATGCGGTGATCGGTCCCTGCGGCGTGCACATCGTCACATCCTTGGAGGTGGTGTAGAACGGCACAGCATCGGCGCGCACGAGATCGTGGACAAGGCACGCGGCGCCGAACGTCGTGGCGCAGCGCTGATCGCACATGTCGTAGCGCCGCACGCCGGCCGCCGTCGGCACGTACGTCCACACAACCTGGCACGGCGTCGCCTTGCCGCACACGCTGCACTGGTGTGGCGCCATGGGCACCGCGGGCACGACGAACACTGACGAACCGGACGCCGGACGCTCGCCGTGCCGCGCGGGCTGCGCGATGCAGACGGGGTCGGGGATCGCGGTCCGCGCGGCCGCGATGCACCGCGGGTGGAAGCCGAGGGTGACACCATCCGCGGTGCATTTGCAGCACAGCGCCGATCCGATGACCGCGGCGCCCTCGAGCGGGTCGTCGGGGCCCGTCGCGCCGAGGCACCACGCGCAGCGCCCGGCCGTGTCCGTCGCGACGAACCGACCAAAGAGCCGCGCGTCGCGTGGCGGCGCGAGCGCGCCGCTGGATAGCCACAGCGCGCCGACGCCGTTCGGCGTGTCGTCTGCGCGGAACCGCGGCGGGGACGGTGTGCACAGCGACACGCCCGCGCCGCCGAGCGTCTCGGGCCGCGGCTTTGCGCGGGCAGACGGCCAGTCGACGTCCGGCGTGAACCCGGCCAGCACGCGCTCGCCGCTGGCCAGCGTGACGACCTGCGGATCGGTGGAGTGCACGATCGTCGCCCCGAACGCGTCGCACGGCACGGTCGCCGCGTCCTGCGGGGGCGACGTCGGCGGGGTCCCGTCCGGCGTTGCGCCGGCGGCCGCCGCGGCCTTGCGCGCCTTCTTTGGGTGAACGACCGGCGCGGCGGCGCGTGCGCGGCGCTGCTCCGGCGTGGGCCGCGCCGGCGGCACCGTGACGTGCTTGTACATGTCGGGGCCAAACCGCAGGACGAGTTCGCCGCCGTCCGTCGCGGCGGCGAATGGCTGCGTCGCGCCGTGCGCGGCAACGTCGACGACGACGCGCAGCGCCATCGTCCCGTCGCACGCCTCGTTCACGCGGTCGAAGACCGCGTCGATCGGCTCGCCATCGGCCACGACGACCGTCGGCCCGCCGCCGTGCTCTCCGCAGCTGGCATGGTTGGAGGTGTGCGGATGCTCCTTTGGGAACGCGCACACCATCGGGTCCCCGAGCGGGGTGGTCAGACAGGTGAGGCAGCAGAACAGCACGCGGCGCGCCTGGGCGTCGAGCCGGGCATCCCCGCACAGCTTGTAGTACTGGGTCAGCGCGGCGCCGCAGCGTATGGTCAGCGGTTCGGCCGCATCAAACGCGGGCGACGTGAGGTAGTCCATGACGGTGTTCATCAGCAGCCCGTACACGAGATCGCCGATGACGCCGCGCCGCGCGCTCGGCTCGATGTCCGCGGCGTGGATGTCGAACGACGACCCGGCGTCACGGAGTTGCGCGGTGATCACCCCATCGATCAGCCCGTGGAGCATCTTGACGAGTCCGAATGGCAGGCAGTGCCGGCGGTCGTACGAGAGGAACCCGATGATCGCTGCCAGCAGATTGCTGTGCAGCCAGCGCGTGTCGTCGGAACCGGGCATCGAATACTCGCACATCGCCGACTGCTGCATGGGGATCGCCGCCGCGACCGGGCCGAGGCGCAGTCCGTCCATCCTCCGCTGCGCCTCGGCCGGCGCGTCGTCCGCGCGTTTCTTTGCCGCCGGCGCGGACGGTGGCTCGGCCTCGCGCGGCATCTGGTGGATGAGGTACAGATCGTGCAGCAGCCCGTGGTCGGCGCCGAAGATGTCGCCGTGGTACAGCGAATCGAGGATCCGGGGCAGCAGCCGCAGCTGCGCCCCCAGATCGGCGCCGTTGCGAATCTGGCAACCCTCGTACAGATCCGTCTGGTCGCACACCACGGTCCGCGTGTACTCGTCGAGGCTGTCTGTCGGGGCGAGTTTGCGCCGGTCGCGCATCGCCGCGTCCAGCCTGATCTGCGGTATCATGGGCTCCGGGTTGACGTCGCGCACGAACATGTGGCGCAGGGCCACCGCGGCATCCACCACGTGCGACAGCTGGGTCCTCGGGTCGAGGAGCGCGCCGATGATCGGGTCCACGCGGCAGCACGTCGTCGCGCCGCGCTCGGCCACGAGCGGGCGCTCCGGCACCGTCGCGACGAACGCGTCGATGCACGCCGCCTCCGCCGCGAAGACGAAGCGGTCGGGCAGGAGTCCGATGTTGTAGCGGTCGATCTTCTCGAGCAGGCGCAGCGCGACGAGCACGCTGTCGAGCACCACCGTCGGCATCACGAGGCACGACGCGCACGACGCGAAGCCGCCAAACGCGCGGAGCGCGTGCGCGGCCCCAAATCGCTGGCCGTCCGCCAGCAGTTTCACCCCCGCGTCGAGCGAGATGCGACGGAACGTGAACGCCATGCAGCGGCTGTTCCGCATGCGCTTGCGCACGACCGCGCCGACCGCCCGCTGCACCGCGGCCGCGACGGCCGCGTAGCGCTGCGTGGGGGGCACCGCCCCGATGACCATCGCGCGGAGACGCGCGCACTCGTGCTCGACGTCGCTCAGCACGCTCGCGTGTTCTTGCGCAAACGCGACAAACTCGGGCACCGCGCTGGCCAGCCGGTCCCATCCGCAATGCTCGAGCCAGTCCGACGCCAGGTCGTACAGCTGCGGTACGGACAGTTCGCGGGAAACCTCCTCGTAATAGCGCACGCACAGCTCGAGGATGAGCATGCCGAGCGTGGTCGACCCGATGCGCTCGGGTACTTGGCCGACCGGCGCGGTGGGGTCGAACTCCGTGTCGCGGAACACCCAGCCATCGGGCAGCGCGTCGCGCGATGGCGCGGTCGCGACGACGGCGCGCAGGAAGGCCGTCATGGCCGTGATGGGGAACCGCACTCCGTGCACGTCGCCCGCAGACTCGGGCCGGCTCCGCTTTCCCGGGGCGGCCGTGCCGGCGGCGCTGTGCACGCGCACCATGACCTGCAATCCGTTGCGGTCCTGCGTCGGAGCCTCGAACTTGGCGGGCATCTTCGTCGCGCCGCCGAGGCCCACGTCAAACCCGAATTCGCTGTAGTGCGCGGGGGCATACAGCGGTTTCATGATGCTGGCCGGCGCCGGTGCGGCGTCGACGACGGGTGGTTGTTCGGTGGTCATTTTTTCCAGATTTACGCGTTGACAATGCGTGGTCTTCCTTCTTTCACGATTTTTTTATTGGACGGACAATCCAAATTGGCTGCCCAATTTTTTTTAAGGGTCCCAGCTCGGCGGCCCTGGAAAGGCGGCGGGTGGAAAAAAACGCGATTCCGCGAACAGCCACCCAGCGGGGGAGGGTGCAGCTGAACAACGCTCGACAGCACCATCCGGAAAATAACGAAAAAATGGCAACTCGCCCTATAGTGTACGACGACGACGGTGCGATGGTGACCATCCGCGGCCAGGTGGCCACGTCGCGCAGCGTGGCTGTGGGGTTCCGTGCGCAGATACGCATGCCGCTCAGCTTCACGATGGCTGGCACGATCTTCGGCGAGGTCAAAGTCGACGACCCGGATTCCGCGGACGCGACCGCGGTGAACAACGCGTACGCGACGGCGTGGCTGATGCTGATGGCTGATCTGTTCGGGAAGGCCTACGTGTCGCCGGCGAGGCTTGATGTCGGCGTCCACCTCGTTGGGTACTACCCGCTGGACCGAACGGTGAACCCAAAGTTCGCCAACCGCGAGGGGATCTTCACGGTCGTGCGCGTCGACGCGAACGCTGCGGGCATCCCAGGCGGCCTCTACATAGCCATGACAAACGAGACCGGGCTGCTCAACGCGTGGGAATTCGATCGCGCGGCGAACCCCATGTTCATGCCAGGCACCAACGTGTACATGTTCCAGGTCGACTCGGGCGACGTAGGGCTGTTTGCGCGGATCGCGGACATCCGTCCCATGCGCGGCGTCAGGCTGTCCGAGGCGGAGGAGGAAGAAGAAGAGGTGGAGGAGGAAGAGGAGGAGGAGGAGAAGGAGGAGGAAGAAGAGGAGGAGGGTGAAACCTCACCCGAGGAGGGGGAGGTGGAAGGCCGGATGCGGGCAATCGCCCTTCCCGCCGAGCCGGAGGAAGAAGAGTCCGAGGGCGAGGAAGAAGAAGAGGAGGAAGAAGAAAGGGAACCATACGTCGACGACCCGGTCTCCGTCAGACAGATCGCGTTCGCGGAGAAGAAGGGCGATGCTCTCGAGGACGTCGAAGATGAGGAAGAGGAAGAGGAAGAGGAGGAAGAAGAATTCGAAGAGCTGTGAATGGACCCTCCCAATGATCACCATCTTTCCACCCCCACAGAAACTATGAAAAATACCGTGTCGTGGTTCCATTCATCACAATGTGTTCACTTGCGATCGTGCAACTCCTGCAGCTGGTTCACGGACGATACCACGGCTTCGGTGGCCTGCACGATCGCCACGATATCCTTGTCCGTCAACTCCGGAGCCCATACGCCCGGCACGCTGCTCCGCACAGAAGCGAGGAACATCTCAAGCGCTTGGTTGGCAGCGGCAAATTTCTGCTTGGCCTCTTCGAGGCGCTTGCGCGCTGTCTCGACCTCCGAGGTGAGGCGCGCCATGGTTTCGGCGTACTGCGACGGTTGTATCGATCCGGACATCGTATTGATGGTCACTGTCGTCTTTTATTTATTCCGTTTTTTCGGTTACGAACGGCGACCGCAATTGGGCAGCCCGTCTCCAATTGTCCCGCGGGTCGACGCGCTGGCGGGGAGATTCCACGCCGGCGAAGGGGCACGGCGACGCACGACAGTGGAGTGAGAGGGGTCGGCATACAGGAAAGGGTTGTTCGCGGCCGGATTTTTTTCCAATAGGGTGCGGCGGCTCCAACGGAAAAAAATTGGCGTGGAAAAAAAAATACGGCACCAACATGAGCGACGCGAACGAGGTTTTTGTTGCCGCCGTCATGGGCGATAGCGGGTCGAGCTCATCGACGTCGTCGTGCAGCGATAGCGACGGGAGCGACAGCGACGATTTCATGACCGCGCGCGAGATAGAGCTGCGGGACCGCGGCCGACGCGTGCCGACGGTGGCGGATTGTCCGGTCGTCGTGGCCGCGGCGCCGGCAGCCGCGATCCATCCGCCGCCGGTCTCTCGACCGCGGCGGCCATGTCCGACCCGCCGACCCCGGCCACCGACCGCATCCCCGTCGTCGGCGGGGCGCCGGAGCGCTCGCCAGACGGACCGGTGGTCGGAAACGGTCGGTCCGGACCTCTGCAAATTCGTGCGCGATAACCGCGATGCGGCACTCGCGTGCGACGGGTGCGATGCGGCGGGGGACACGATCTCTCTCATCGTACGTGCGGTCATCCGCGGGGTGTTCGCGCCGAACGACCGCTCTGGCGCCGTGTACCGCGGTCGCGCCGCGGCCGTGCTGACGAGCACGATCCCGCCGCTGACCGGCGAGTTGCTCTCTTCGGCCGTCGAACGGGCCGTGAAGAACGTGTGCATGGAGTGCGGCGTCGAAACGATCACCCGTCCAGCGATCGTGTGCGAAAACTGCGCGATCTTCGCGGTGCGGATGCTCGACGCCATCAACATCGCCGGCATAGGGCAGGTGTGTCGCGCGATCCCGTCGTTTCGCGTGCAGGATGGCGGTCAAGCAACGCTGTCCGCGGTGTACGGTGCCATCGTCACGTTGACCGGCGACACCCCCGACGGGCTCGCTCGGTACGTTCGCCAGAACCGCGCGGTTCCGCCGGACGAGCCGCCCGCCGAGCCGCCTCGTCCGCCGGTAGCCATTGCGGCGACGCCCGTTTCCGACGCGCTGCGCGCAACGGGCATCACTCTCGTGGACCCCGACGGCGCGGCGCAGCTCGACGACATGTGCGCGGTGCTCGACGATCCGATCAGAGCGTCCGTTATCGATCTCATCGCCCGCGCCGGCGCGGCGAGCGACGAACCGCGCGCGCCGAAGCGGAAGAGGGCCGGGAGCGGCGGACCGATCGCCGCGATCGTCCCGAAGGCGACGACCAGCGCAACGTGCCGCGTCCGCCTCGACCACATCGTGCGGCGGTGGAAGGCCGTCCAGGAGGCGGTGGCGACCGCGCACCCGACGGTGACCGGCGTGTTCCTGCGCCGTCCGATCATGTTCCCGACGTGCGGCGCGGCGAAGGGACTGGCCGGCGGATGGTCGCGCTGGCTGCTGGCGCTGGACGGCGTGGCGGTGGACGACGTCAACGACATGGAAGCGGTCGATGCCCCGCCGCCAGAGTTTGGCGGTGCGCTATCCGCCGCAGTGTCCGCGCAACGCACGGCATCCCAGATGGACGCCGACCCGGTGTTCCGGCGCGTCGCGATCCTGCGCCCGTTTTTCAACGCGTCGGTCGCGATCGCGCTGACCGACAGGGTGGACCCCGCAGACGAGGCAGCCATTCGCAGCGCGTTGGCCACTCCGAAGGAGGATCGGCCGCCGCGCTCCAGATCGCGGGCGGTACATCCCCCGACCCCGTCACCGCCGCCAGCCGCGGCAAAACCATGAAAGGGGAGGAAGTGTAAAACCGGAGTTTTTTTTCTGGCAGTTCACTCCCCACCAAAATTGAATCCGAGCCTGTTCAGCAGCGGCGCGGTCGAGTCGCCGGCCTCCAGCATCGCGGTGAGCAACCAGCAAAACGCGTCGACCACGTCGGTCGCGTGGCAGCGCGGCCTCATGTCAGCGTCGAACAGGACCCAGAAATTGCCGGTGCGGACGATGCACGGATACGTCACGTCGTCGGCAGACCACCAGCCAAGCTCGCGGCACTCGAGGTCCGAGTAGTTCTTGACGTGCCGGCCGATGGGCGCGGAAACCGCGCGGAGGGTGCAGAACATCGCCGTCGCCCGGAGCAGCACGACCTCGCGGGCGAACTGCGACAGCCGCCACCGGACCGGCCTCGCCATGTCGTGCGGCCAGCAGTTGTCGGTGCCGCGCACCGCCTCCGCGACGCCCACCCTGAGCTCGGCGATCGCCTCGCGGTACACCGACCCCCGCTCGCTGTGCACCACCTCCGACGGCCGGCACGGAACGAACGCGGTCTTCCGCGAGTAGTGCGCGGTGTCGCCCGGCTGCGTGGAACCGTCGAGGTACAGCTGGTATATCGATTCCACCAACTGCGACGTGTCGAGCGACGGCAGCAGGTTCGACGCGATGCGGTCGATGACCATCGTCCGCACGGATGCCTCCAGGTCGGCGGCGGCGGTCGCGTCCACGCACGCCTGCACGGATAGGAAGAACGCCGCGCGCTGCAGCGCCCAGCACATCGTCTCGAGTTGGTGGAACGCCGACTGCGTCAGCTTGCCGGACTCGTCGTACCAACCCGCGCGATCGCGTGGGATGGTCGGCTCGCCGGCCGCGTCGTCTGCGACGATCGCCGCGCACGCCGGCTGGACCGTCCGCGCCACTTCCACGAACGCGGCAACCGGGCCCGGCCCGAGCAGCACGCGCGACACCCACGCGTCGCTGGCGTTCGTGAGCGCGCTCTGCATCAGCGTCGCGCCGGGTGGACCCACCATCGTCCGCATGCCGAGCACGTCCCTGCCGTGCAGCCGGCAGACCGCATCCGCGAACCGCTGCACCGCCGCCGGACGCCAAGTTCTCGGGGCGTCGCGTGCGCCGGGGCCGTCAGAGTGCGCCCGGAACAGCCCCCGGCACAGCGGCTCGGCCAGGTCCACCACGTGCTGCGCGACGCCGCTGAGCGGCAGCATCCGGAGCTTCCCCCGATGCAACACCCAGAGTCGCTGCGCCGCGTCGGCGACCACCCAGTACGCCCGGTTCCCGGTGTCGTCGGTGAGCAGTATGTACGCCGCCGCCTCCACGCTCCGCGAGCTCGGCTCGTCACTGGACATCATTCGGCCGTACGTCTCGTTCGATGCCGGGCACACTCCGGCGAGAAAGTCCACAGCTGCCATTGGCTAGAATGTATTTTTTTCCCCTATTTTTTTTCTTCCGTCAAAACAACACGCCGAATGAGGGGTCATTCTGCCCACCCCCACACCGGTGCACACGGCTCACCGGCGTTAAAGTCGACCGGCACACCGATCGGGACCCCATCCCAGAATGACACGGCGGAGTCCACGCTTGGCGGCGGGGGAGTCGGGGTCTCGTGCATGTCCGAGGGGAACACGAGCCCGGGCATGGGCGATTCCACGCGCTGCAGCCTGCCGCTCTCGCCGACCTCCGCGAAGATGCCCGTGGCGGGGTTGCAGATGAGGCGGTAGTACATGACGTTGCCAAGCGAGGCCACCTCGAGTTCATGCAGACGCACGCGACGATCGGGCGTGTCGAAATAGAACGTGGGCCCGTCGATCTCGGCCGGCAGCACGACGTCCGGCCGCGGCGGCGCCGCCGGTTCGGCGGGCTGCGTCCGTCTCGTGCGGGGAACTTTTCCCCCGTGACGCTGTGGACGCGTGGCGAGACACGGCGGTTGCTGGTTCGGCGTTCGGGTGTACGTCCCCTCCGGACCGGATGAGCGCTTCGTCGATCGGCTGCGCCGCGGCACCAGCGGATGCGAGCACTTTGCTGGCGGTTCCACGCTCGGATCGTCGCCGTCGTTGCGCGTGACGACTGTCCGCTTGGTCGACTCGCGGGGGTTCAGGAGCATGGCGCACGCGGCATCCGTGGCGTCGTCCAGCGCGACGTCGAATGCCGACGTCTTATCCACGATGACGAACGGTTTGGTCGTGGTAATTTTTATCTCCGGCAATTGTGCCGCTGTCCGGGTCTCCGGTTCGTCCGCCGCCATCATCCGGGCGCCATACTCGTCAAAATCAACGTCGAGCAGAACATCGGCCATGTCGGTTATTTATTTATTTTTATTTATTTAAATATCCGTGGGACGAAAAATCTTCCATGTTATCGCGGGAACGACGCGACGCACGTGTTCCACTGTCCGTCGATACCAACCATATAAAAAAACCCCCACCCACCCCGACATATCCGCAACGACGCGGCGGAAGAAAATATCAAATGACAACCAGCGAACGCGCGACCCGGACACGGCGCGTCGAAGGCGAACCAGGGCCCAATTTTTTTGACACTCTCGACGACCCGACGATGACCGATATCATCGCGATGGTACAGCCGTTTGTCTCGTCGTACGGATCCGTTGCGCTGGTCAGCCGGCGGTTTCGCGCACTTTCGTGCCAAGCTTGGCAAGCCTTCGACGTCGGGCGCGTGTGCATGAGTATGCATGGGAGCACCCAATATGCCGATTTTGTGCAGATGCTGTGCCGCGGCCGTGCCGTGCTGACGGGGTGCCGCGAGTTCACGGGGTTCATGTATGTGCCAAACGTCGTCGACCTCGGCCGGATCAGCGCGTTGCCCGCGCTGGTCGACGATCACAACGCGGCGTGCCAGGTCGCCATTCTCAACCAGATCGCGAACCCCGATTCGGTCCGCGTGTACGCGCCAAATCTGGATGCGTGGGATTCGTTGCGTGCATCGCTCGCGAGGTATTCGGGGGGTCAACTCCAGACGCTGTGGCTTTTCGTGCGGTATCCACCCGAGTACCACGGACCATTCACCGGTGTACGAATAAAGGAGCTGCGGTCGTTGACGGCGGAGTGCAGGCTCGAGCTGTTGCGGGAGATGTGCAGAGACAACCCAAACATCGAATCGCTCACGCTGATCGCCAGCGACATCGACTCTCACCGCGCCATCACAATCGACGAAATACTTCAGCTTTGCGGCAGGCTGCGGACGCTGCATCTCACGCAGATGCGGAGCCGCCTGGTGGAGATTGTGCCACCGACGCCCGTGACCGAGAATCTGACGACGCTGAGCCTGGACACCAACGCGCACGTGGGCTACACTGCGTGGATTGCTGAGCGCGCGCCGAACCTCGAGGATGTCACGTTGTTGATGCGCGGTGACCCGACCAATGTCAACAACATCGCCGCGATGCGGGACGTGTCGCAGCTGAAGAAAATAACGCGGCTATCGATCATGTTCGGGGGAACGCACACCGCTCCGCCAGTTGACTACTTTATCGCTCTGACGCCCGCGGGTGCATGTCCGCGGCTGGCCACATTCGAGGTGCACGATTGGTGGTCGGCCGAAACCATGCCAGATGCGAATGACGTGCCCGATGAAAAAAAGGAGAGCGAACTGACGACCATGTTCGGCGTGGATATCACGCCGGTGCTGGAGGGCCGTGCGGTGACCCGGTTGGTCGCCGACAACGTGTCGATGCGTTGCGCACCGACAGTGTTCCGCGGCGCCGTGTGCGCGGGTCTCGGTACGATCGTGTACCGCGTGACGAGTCTGGAGGGGGAAACAGAATCACACGAACCTGATCTGATCGCCCTCGTCTCACGCGGACAGCGCAGACCTGACGGGACTACGCCCGAGATGAAATTCGTGTTGCCGTGCCTGTTTCCGAAGGCATTTTGCTGCGTGTACCGGTCGTGTGTCACGCACCTCGAGATAAAATCGCTGGCGTGCATGGATATGGTCCACCCCACGCACCCCGGACTTGCGCCCGTGTTCAGACGATTTCCGCATCTGCGGACAGTGAGACTGCGTCGGTGGCATGACATCGACCCACTGCATCTCCGTTTCACGCGACCGACCCCACGCACGTCCGCTGCCATCGCGGCCATATTTCTGCTGGGCGCCCCGACCGCGACCATCTGGGTCTTGGCCGCGGATGTGCCGGAGGTGCACATCCGTTGCGTTCGTCCGCTCGGCCGACATATGGTCGGATCGGGCAGTTACCGGTACTTCATATCGGACGCACTCGGAGTGGCCGACGACACGCGTATCGACAATCCCGTCACCATCGAGTATGTGTGACGATGTCCACACACACACAATACAATTCGTCGCGAAAGCAGCAAAAAAACACGGAAAAGATGACAGGTGTTTCGGAAATATTCAGTATGGCACCCACACGTCGGCCCCCCGCCATCGTCATCGCCGCGCCGACGCCGGCGATCTCGGCGGTCGTGCCCGTGACCGTTCACGTGGTTCCCGTGGGGGCGTCCGGACGCACCGCGGTGGACCAACTCGGCCTGTGCGGCGCGTTGCGCGTCAGGCTCGGCCAGCTGTTTCCCGCGCGGGAGTGGAAATGCACGGATGCGGGGACCGTCGGCGACGTGCACCTGCTGGTCGTGGAAGATCCGAGCGAGTACGGCGCCGCGCGCAAGGAGCTCTGCCAGCGACGGCTCGACGGGATCGAGACGGGCCGCGAGGAGCCGTGCCTGCTCGTCGCACCGCGTGGGGATGCGTGCCGCGATCTGCCGATTGCCACGTTCTACAGTCCGCGGTTCACGCCGCACTCCACGATCGTGCTGGACGATCCCGAGTTCATGCGGCTGTGCGGCGATGTGTACAAGCTGACGTGCGCCGAAACGGGTCGTTGAACCTGAAAGGGAGCACGGGAGAAGCGCGCACCGACAGAAGAGAACCTCCAACCACCAAAACTTTTTTTTTCCCGCCGACACGAGAAGATGAGCGAAGCCGACAAAGACGCGACCATGACGCAGCTGCCCGCGGCGGCCAAGCCGCGGGTGGGAAAGAGCCGCACGAAGCGCGCGGACGCGGCGGCGTCCGGCGCCGACGGCGTGGATGCGGCACCGGCCGCTCCGGCGGCGTGGGGAACCGACGCTCCGGGGATGATCGACGACGAGATGCGCGAGGCCGCACAGCAGAAACCCGCGCCGGCGGCGGTGGCGGTCGAACCACCCACGGCGACGCCTCCCCCGCAGGAAAAACGGCCAGCCAGTTCAACGGTCAGCGCCGCGGACTGCGAAGCGATGCGTGCGCTGTACACGCCATTCTTCGAAGGCAGCGCCGGGTTCTACGTCGGAGTGTTCTGAACACCGCGGTATGAGATGTTGGAAGGGGGGGGGGTTAACAGACCACGATGTTCAATTGGACATTGGAAAATATCTTTTTTGCCCGAGATCTCCACTTGGCGGCCACGAAAAAACGAAACGAACAAATCCCTCCGGGGTCGCCGTAAAAAAATAACATTCCCCCCTCTGCACCTCGATGGGCGAGCCAGATTTCACACGGGCCGACATTGCCCTGCTGCACTACAGCGGCCCATCCCGCTCGGACATCCCAAAGTGGGTGACCGAATCCGAGATATTCAGGAGCAAGCGGCTCACCGCCGAGATTCTGACGAAGGATCCGACCGTCGTGGACGCGCTGCGCGCCGGGCGCTGGTTCGAGGTCGCGCTGCTGTGCCCAAAGGCGGCGGCGATGGGCGCGTTGCTCACCGGCAGCGCGGCCGCCGACATATCGCCGCGGCTCAAGCTCTACTTTGCGGCCACCTGCTGGTCGTTGACCGCCGAGCTGAGGACCGCCGTCGACGTGAAGGTCGCGATCAAATACGCGGCCATGATGCTCGGCCTCGTCAACGAGTGGATCTACGGGGCGGAGCCGCCGCCGCTGTCGTCGCCAGCGCCGCCGGTGCCGCCGGACGACCCGGAGGACTGGGCGCAGGACGACGAGCTGAACGACGACGACCACGCGCTGCTGGTGTGGTTCGATACGCACCGCATCATCGACCTGGACCTCCGGAACGTGACGGCCGGATGCCTGCCGTGCGGAACCGAGCGCGTGGTGAACGCGCTCCTCGGCTGCAAAATGTCCGAGGTCTGCGCGCTGCTCGGCGCGAAGCAGAAGCCGCTGTACCACAACCGGGCACACGCCGTCATCTCGGCATTCATCGCGCGGCTCATGTGGCCGTCGCTCGATGACAACGACGTGACGCCGATGCACAAGCGCGCAAAGATCCGCATGCTGGTCGAAATGATCGACCGCGCCGTCCGGTCCGTCGTCGTCGCCGCGGCAAAGCCGCCGGTGAAGAGGACGCACTCGGAAATGTCCGGGTTCTCGTCCGATGCGGCCGCGTGCGGCACGCCCGGAAAGCGTGTCCGCCGGCCACGTGTACCGGGTATGTGAACGGGGAAAGAGAACATTTTTTTTGGCCCATACCCCCCCCCCACCCATTTCACTTCTGTATGCACATGCAACGCAATTTGTGGACGAGGTGACCGTGGAACAGGCGCTCTCCGGGCTCTGGCACCGGACGTTCGTACACGATCGGGCTGGCGTCGCCGTTCGGCAGTTCGTACGGCCCCACACGCCGCACCTGCAGCAGGGCCACCACGAACCCCGACCTGCGGAGCTCCGCATTGCCCGGCGTTTCCGCGAACGGCACCAGAGTCGAGCCGGGGGCGCTCGCGACCAGCGCAGTCGCGCTGACGTCGCACACGCTCCAGTCGATGGCGTCGACAAACTTGCGGCACAGCGCGGCGTCGATCTTTGCCCACGGCCCCTGGCGCGGGAACAGGGGCTGGCCGCCGAGCGGCGTCCACAGATCCGTGATCATCAGCGCGTCGCCGGCGCGTGTGATGCGGACGTACACACACCCGGTCGTGCGGCACCGGCTCCCGTCTGGTGCGAACGGGGGGATACACGTCCGCGACGGCGCGTCCAGCGCACCCAAACATTTGCGCACGCAGTCCAGCATCATCGTCAGCGCTCGGGCGACCGAGAGGTACGCCTGCGGCACGTCGTACCAGCACTGGGGATTCGGCGCCATGCGCTCGTCTTCGTTTCCGTCGGCGGACGTCAGGTGCCGCTTCACGCGGCGGTACAACCGGTACGTGACCGTGTCGAGCGGCGCCGGTTCGATGATCGCGGGACATCCATCGAATTCCGGCAGGTCGATGCCATGCACGCGGCGCACGCGCAGGAGCACCGTCCCGTCGACGTACCGCGACACCGCGGAGCCGGTCACGTATTCGAGGCTGATCACGCGCTCGGTCCGCATGATGGCGTGCGCGAGCATCTGCTCGTGGGCGCGGTCCCCGAACAGCACGGTGCACGGGAACACCGTGCCGAGCGGCGTCATGATCTTCTGCAGCCTCGCCGGGGATCCCCCGAGCTGGATCAGCATCCCCGAGTACGGTCTGGCCATCGTGGGGTCGAGCTCTTCGACCAGCGCGGATTCGGAACGGTGCTCGTGCACCCGGGCGATCGAGAGCAGCCACCGTCCGATCGCGCGCAGCGCCGTGCAGTAGCGCACTGCCATGTACGTGTCGTACAGGGCCGTCATCATCGCCGTGGATGATATCACAATGCGTTCGTCGTCCATTGCTCGTCTTTTTTTCTGTCCAATTCGTGTATCAACGCCCCCCCCCCATCTTCACGCGAACAGATCATCATCTCCCACTATCAGTTGCTGCACCCTGGCTGTCCGGTCCTTGTAAAAGACGCTGTAGCGGTACTTGCCACCCCGGCCTTCGGGCGCCCGGCCAAACGACATCATCGACGAAGCGGCGTCGGTGGTCACATCCGCGACGACGCCGATCTTCGTGGTCGATAACACGCCGCCGCCAGCCACGATCTTGTACAGGACGAGAGGCGTCGGCGCATCCGCGCCGACCGGCACGCCCAGGGCCCACTGGTCGCCGATCGGGAAGAGGTGCGAACACCCATCCGCGCCGGGGCACATTGCGGTCTTCTTCGGGAGCCTCGCATCCGCGGTCAGTGGCAGCACGAACGGCACGCCGTGCGGCGGGGGTGTGATCCGCTTACCCCGGGTCGTCTCGACGATCGCGTTGTCGACGCGGGTGTCGCCGCCGTCGTCGGTGTAGCGGCACTCCATCTGCGAGTCGCCGTTGAAGATCTTCCACACCGAGCACCGGTCCGCTGTCCGCAGAACGACCGTCGTGAACAGTTTGTCGCCGGCGTACTCGTCGGATGACAGTCTGTGGATCTCGACGTCCCGTCCGGGGTACGGCAGTATTCTCGCCCACGGTGTGACGGTGCCGTCGTAGCACCACCTGATTTCATCCGGCACGACGGCTCTGGACACGCGACGGATCGCGGGGGGCCGTGCCTTGGGAGCAACGTCGCGGATCGTGAGCTGGCCGGCGGTGGGCGATACCGGCGGCGCGATGGGCGCCGGCTCTGGCTCAGGGTGCAGCACTTTCGGCTCTGGCGTCGCGATCTTCAGTTTGCCGATGAGCACGGATCGGTCGGCCACGACGATGGCAGCGGTTTCGAGCGCCGCCGCGGCGCTCTGCGCCGGTGATTGGGGCGGGGTCGTCGGGGGGTCGGGCAGCGCCTTGCCATGCACGAGCACCCACTCGACGAATCCCTCGAACGTCTCGATCACCACGGTCGCGCCGGGCGCCTCGGCGATGATCGAGAACGACCACCACTTCGCGGCCGTCGGCGTCGCGACGTTCAGCAGCAAGCGGCACGCGGGGAGGGTCCGGCGGAAGACCACAAGATGGCGCCCGTTCGTCGTCGCCTCGTATCCGCCAGCTTCCGCCGCATCGACCGTGTACTTGCGCACCCGCACCGAATCTGCATCCACGACCACGAACCATTGGTCCCCGAGCAACCACGAATTCGGGCCGAGGTTGAACGGGGGCTCAAACGTGACCGATTGTCCGTCGCTGGTCCGCAAGCATGACCACCGTTGGTCGGCTTGGAGCAGCGTCTCCGCGCCGGGCGTGCGCAGAATCAGCGCGACGCCCTGCTCCACGTGCCCCTGCGTGCCGATGAGTTCTTCTCCGTTGGCGGTCCGGTAGCTCTCGGTCACAAACCGCCGGGGAATCGCGGATTTCTCCCTCGCGGACATGTTCTCCTCCCCGAATCTGACCACGGTGGCGTAGACCTCCTGCGCGGTCGCGTGCACGCGGGTTTTGATGGTGCGGGCATCGTCGGGTGCGGCGCCGGTGGCCAGCCCGCTAAACGCGAGGATCACCGCGTTGTATGCGACGGCGAGTTTCTCGAAGATGTCCATGAAATAGTCGCCCCGCCGTTGGTAATCCGCCGGGGGAGCGGTGCCGATTATTCCAATCCGCACATTGTCGATGATGGCCATGGCGTCGGCGGGCACCAGGCTCGCCACTGTCAGATTCCGGGAGCGCACAGAATCCAACTGCGTGCACGCGGTGAGCATTTCGACCGTTTCGAGCAGATGCGCCTGGAGCCTCGCGGCGTACGACTGGCACAGCTCCGCGACGTACTCCTCCTCGTTATACGTCCGCACCGCGTCGATGACCATGTCGTACTGCTCTTTGCCGGTCTTGTCGAGCCGCGGTAGGTCGCCGGACGGTCGGACAGCCGGACCCCGGAACGGGCTCGGCTGCGCGGCACGCGGCGCCGGACACGATCTGAGGGGGGTGACCGCGGTGGTCGGAACCACGATCCCCGTCAGCATGGCGGCCCCGGCCACCTCGAACGAAGTCTCCGACGGACTCCCCCCACCAAACTCCGCGGGAGGTATGCCAGGGGTAAGCCACACTTCGCCGGGCGTGGAAACCACCGGTGGCGTGACCGGCGGCGTGACGGGCGGTGCTGCCGGAACTGCGGTCGGTGCGCCGACGGGGTCGCCGGCGCGGACGGCGGCAACCGTCTTCGCGCGGATGGCGCCGGGATACGCGTGCTGCGCGAAGTGCGTGTGTGCGTTGCGACGACTCATTTTTTGTTCGATGTTTATCTCCGTTCTACCCACCACCCGCACAGCGTGAAGCCAGGTTTTTTTTCGACCCCCCCCCCATTAGAACACCTTCAGGTTGTCGGTGAACAGCACGCGGACCTTCTTCTCCCTAGTCTCGTAGAGGATGTTGTAGCACCATGCGGCGGCCTCTTTCACGAACCTGCCATACGACATCATCGAGCGGACGTCGCCGGCGGACACGCCGTCGACCGTTCCGACCTTTATGGCCATGCACACGCCGCCACGGCTTCTCGTGAACAGCAGCAGATCGAGGGGCACGCGCATCGTTCCCGGGTTGGCCGGTTCGCCGAGCGCCCACACCAGACCCAGCGGGAATACGTGCACATAATCCCGGTGACCGATGAACAGCACGTGGTCGTCGGGAAGTTTGGAGTGTTGCGAGCGAGGGAGCAGAAACGGCGTGCCGATGATCGGTGCATCCCTGGCCTGACCAACGATCGTGTTATCCGTCCGCGTTGCGGCGCCATCCGTGCAGGTGCATTCGATGTGCATGCGCACCCTGCGGGTCTTCCACACGGCGCAGCCGGTCCTCGACGACAGCGCGGTGGTCATGAACGGCTCGCCGCCGTACTGCGTCTTCGCGAGGCGCGACGGCACGCATCCCGCATCGGGGAAGATCCGCACGAGCGGCACGCCGCCCTCGTAGTACGCGGAGACGGGGCCCGGCCATGCGCCAACCTCGACAACCGCGACTTCCGGGAGCGTGTACGCCCGCTCCCCGTACGCGGTATGCGGTCGGACCGTGATCCGCATCGCGTCCGCCGGCAATGGTCTGCCGATCGAGGGGGTCGTGGGCGCCGCGGGCGGCTGCGCGCGGACCGTCTTGGCGGTGGTCGCGATGCGCGCCACGGCATCCGCGGCAGGCGAGCGGAGAACGCCGGCGTCGGCTATCACGACCGACGCGTCGTCGTCGCCCGATCCACTGCTCTCCAACGACGTGGACATTGACGCCTCCATGAATTCCGTCGGCGGCGCCGTGCCAGAGCTGTACGTGCAGACCGCGCGGATCAGCCCCTCCAGACTGTCCAACGCGATCATCTCGCCCGTGTCCAACAGCGCGACGAGCGTGAAGCACCACCACCCGTCCAGCGTCCGCTCGGCGGTGTTCAGCACCGGATGGAGCGCGACGCCGGACCTGCGGAGCGACAGCACGTGGTGTCCGCTCGTCGAGGCCTTGCCGGTCTTCGCGTCGATCGCGTAGTCGCGCACGCGGATCGTGTCGCCAAACACCGCAAGCCACGAACCGCCGACGAACCACGTCTCCGCGCCGGTGTTGAACGGCACGTCGAACGTCGCGCGCACCGGCGGCTCACCGCTTGTCTGGAGACACGTCCACCGGCTGGACCGGTCGTACCCCGCCGCGGCGCCGGGCGAGTCGGTCACGACCAGCCAATGGCTGGCCGCGATGTTCTGCCTGACCGCTTCGAGGTCGCCATCTGTCACCGGCCAGAAGTTCTCGTCGCGAGGGATCTCCGGGTCGGCGGTGGCCGCGGCCGTCGCCTCGACGATGGTCTTCACGCTATACATGTCGATCTCGTCGTACTCGAGGTTGCGCCGGATCTGCGCGCGCGTGTCCTCGACGGCTTGTTTGGACTCTGCGGTCAGTGCCCGTCGCGCGAATTGTGTCAGTGGGATGAAGAGGCCCCCGCGCACGTCAAACAGCTCGCGTATCAGTTCCAGCACGCGTTCCGCGCTCGGTGGCGCGGCCGTTGGGGCGGGTGCGCCGACCACGGGAAGACCGAGCACGGCGATGGTCTGCTCGGCCCACTGGCCAAACTTGAGAATGGTCGCCGCTTCACTCTCACGGACGATGCCACCCTCCCCCGTGAACAGCTTGATGCTCGCGGTGATCATCTCCAAGTCCTCCTTGGCCCGGTAAAACATGTCCGTGGCGTAGCCGACGCACATTTGTTGGATGTGGCGCTCCACGCGCTGCGATTCCATGATGCGGTGGACGGTTTCGATCTCGATGCTATCGAATGGTCTGAGCGACGTTCTGCCCGCCGGCCGTTTGATCGGACTGGGGCTTCCGTCCGGAAACGACCGCGCCGGCCGTGCGAGACCGCACGACGGCTCGATTGACTGCAGCGACTCGGGGATGGCGGTCCTGGATGGCGATTGCTCGGGTTCGCCCACCGAGCGGCGCACCGCGGCGATCGTGCCGGCGATCATCCCGGCGGGGTACGCGTGTTGGGCGTAGTGTGAATGCGCATTGCGTCGGCTCATCTTCCGTGCACCGTTTAACTGCTTTCGTCGTACTTGCTCCCGGCACTCCACGTCAACGGGTGCGAGTTTTTCCAGCACGACAAGGCAACCGCAAAAAATTTCATCGCGAGGACAATGTGCTTCCCATTCTGCGGACCGATATTCCGCGTGCTGGGGTGGATCGTCACGATCGTGGCGATCTTTGTCACCGTGGCCATGGTCGAGTTTGCGATCTACGCCGCGATCGACATGGACGCGGCCGACGCGCAGATACCGGAGAATACGATCGTCGACCGGCGGTACCTCGTGTGGGTCACTGCGGCAAGTCTCGCCATGCGCCGCATGACGTGGATCCCCGCGATCTCGATCACGGCCATATCCAGTTTCTGGCTGATCATCGCGAGCGGGCGATCGAGCATCCCGGGCATGACGCGGGCGAGCATCGCGCTCGTCATCGCGATGGCCGTGGGCAGCTTCTGCTGGGCGTCGTGCGCGGTCTGGTGCACGTCCGGCCAGCCACAGCTCGAGGTCGCGGAGCGGCTTCTGGGTCTGACCACCGAGCACCTTTTCCAGGCCGCCGACGCCGCGTGCATCCGGTGCGGCACCGTCGGGTTGGTGTCGTTCGCCGTCACCGCGGTCGCGGTGCTCATGTGCACGTTTTGCTGCATCTGCCCGCCGCGACGACCGGGCCGGCATGCCCACGCGACCGACGACGTTGCCGACGATGACGACGATGTTGAATACTGTTGCATGTGGGATACCATGGCATTGTGTGTGTGAACTCCAACCCGTACAGACACGACCACACGTTTGGAATTATCTTGACACACACATGAGTGCGAACACGCAACAGTTGCAGTTGCTCTCGGCGCTGCCGGGGGTGCGCGGGTTAGACATAGTGAACAACGTGCTGTCCATGGCGCTGACGCTGCCGCCCGAGCATCCGACGATCGATCTCGCCGCGCTGCACCGCGAATACGCGTGCATCGGCGCGGACTACCAGGACCAGAAGTTTCCCTCGGTGACTTTCCACTTCCCCCTGGAAAGCGTCAAGCCGCGCGCGACGGTCAAGGTGTTCGCGGCGGGAAAGATGCTGTGCCCGGGCTGCGCGTCGTGGCAGGGCGCGAGGCTACGCATCGACACCGCGTTCCAGTACACGCGCCGCGTGTTCCCGTGGATCGGCGAGGCCCCCGCGATCGTGTCGAACGTGGTGGGGTCGATGACCATGTCGTTCGACATCAACCTGACGCTGCTGTGCGAGTGCATCGCGCGGTTCCACGCGAACGTATACTGCTCGTGCACGCACGACAAGGAGTTTTCGGCCATCCGGTTCCACGACAACGACGCCCGCATCATGTACCTCATCTACTGGACCGGGAAGGTCATCATCGCGAACGGCAAGAAGCCGGAGGACATCACCAGCGCGGCGCTCCTCCTGTACGACACGTTCGCGCGGTGCCACGCGAACAACCGCAACATCTTCCTCGAGGCGCCGGAACAACACGACCGCGCACCCATGATCGACGTCATCGCCGGCGGCAGCCACCGCCACAACCAGCGTCCGTGTGGAACCGTGCCCCTCCCAGCGGGATTCTTTGGCAGGCCAAAGCCTCTGCCTCCCGCCAAACCGCGGGTCGCGAACGATGAACCGCCAGCGAAACGCAACAAGCCGTGAAATGTTATGGGGTCTTGCATATTATGACAATTTTTTGGCACGTGGATGACTGTTGTCCCGGGTTTGGTGCCCGGGCGTCGATGCATGGACAATGCCGAGTCGGGAGTCTGCCGGGATGTGTCACGACGGGGGTGTCCAAGACGCACACGAGTCCGACCTCGACGAAACCCCGGTATTCGTTCGTCTCATGTGCCATTTGGAACGGACATTTTACGGTACGCGGACAACGCACGGCGGATCGAGCGCGTTTATACCTAAATAGGTATAAAAATGGTCACGGTCAGTGCCGGACGGAAACTCGAGAAACCACCCTCACCCGCTACCGCCAAAATAGGGATGTGTTGCACGGACACCCCATCGTCCAGAAGCCGGTGCATTGACCGTGGAAATGAATTCTATTCTTAGGCACATATGTCGCTCCCAATTGGTAACCACGCCCCTCCCGAGTTTCAAACAGAGCCTCGGTGTTCGAGTTTTCGTCCGACGCTGACCGCGGCGCATAAAGACGACACCGACGACCGTGGGACCATGGTTTTCGGATGCGCAACATGCGACTTGGGAATGTGCATTTGTCGCTCCACGGACACACCGAAAATGACATCGTTCCGGACAAGGTGTCCAAGCGGCCGACACGCGGACAGTGCCGAGTCATGTGACGATCCGGGCGTGTCGTATAGGCACTGACCCAGCAACACTCGTAGTTGAACACTAAAAGACTCATGTTTTCGTGCGTCTGGAGGGTTGTTTGGTTTGGATAATTCCGGATGCACGGACAATGCTCGGCATGTTGGGTGCGTTTATACCTAAATAGGTATAAAAATGGTCATGGACAGTGTCGGACGGAAACTCAAGAACCCACCCTCACCCGCTACCGCCAAAATAAGGAAGTGGTGCACGGACACCCCACCGCACATGAGCCGTGACATTGACCGTGGAAATGAATTCTATTATTAGGTACATAACGTCGCTCTCAATTGGTCACCCACCTCTCAGAGTTTCAAACAGAGCCTCGGTGTTCGATTTTCCGTCCGGCACTGACCGTGGCGCCGAAAGACGGCACCGCCGACCGCGAGACCATGGTTTTTGGATGCGCGATACACGATTCGGAAATGTACCTTCGCCGCCCCACGGACACTATTTATCAGCGCTCCGGGCAGGGTGTCCCATCGGGTGACGCATGGACAGTGCTGGGTGTGTGACGATCCGGATGTGTCGTCGAGACATTGACCCGACAATGTGTGGCCACGACCATGAAAAGGGCCCCGTTTTCGTGCGTCTTGTGGGCTATTTGGTTTGGACGATTCCGGTTACATGGACAATGTTCGGCACGGTGGGTGCGTTTATACCTAAATAGGTATAAAAATGGTCATGGACAGTGCCGGACGGAAACTCGAGAAACCACCCTCACCCGCTACCCCCAAAATAGGGATGTGTTGCACGGACACCCTGAGACAAGGTTGGCATGTAATGTCCGCGAAAATGAATTCTATTTTTAGGATGCAAATGAAGTGGATGTGACGTCAGAGGGACACGGTGCAGTTGACCGTGGCGGCGCGGATCAGTTTGGTTAGGGCGCCTTTCAGTGATCCGTTTTTCCGGGATCGGGGCCGGGGTACGTGGTGTGTGTCCAGCGGGCACTTGAGCGGATCTGCACCGGCCTTCAGCAATGCTTCCACCGTCGGCAAGTTGCGTGCGTGGTACGCGGCGGCCAACGGCACCAGTCCACGCGCGTCGGCGCGGTTGACGTCGGCGCCGGCCGCGACCAGGCACGCGATGATACCGCGGGCGGCACCAGACGGGTCGTCGGGGGAGTGGGCAGCGTACGTCAACGCCGCGTGCGCTGCGCCCGGGAAGTGGTGCATGAGCACCGTGAGCATGTGAACGTCTCGTCGGTCGATGGCAATCTCGTACGCTGTGCACGACTTGCCGCCCACGACGATGCGCGCCTCGATGTCGCATTGGCACGTCCGGACGACGGTGTCGACGATCTCGTCCGTCTCCGACACTGCCTCTGGCCGCGTCGCGGGCGCGCGCAACGCCACTCCACATAGCAGCAGCGGCGAGCGTGCGCCGAGCATCAGCATCTTGCGGACCGCGTCGGCCGTGCCGTGCATGGCCACAGCGCAGACGGCATCATCGAGGTCCGAGGGCGTGAAGTTGCCCGCCTGCGCGAACGCGGCGATCAGCTCCGGCGTCGCCGCGAAGTCGATCCCGCGCCACGCGAACCGGCGGACCGTCTTGAAGTCTGACGCGACCATGTGGAAACCGCTGCCCTCCAACGTGAACAGGCGCCGGTCGTCGTCCGCCCGGACATCGATTGTGAACGACGCGGGCATCCCGCCCTTGAGCATCGCAAACATCGCGGCGTCGTTGCGTATCGCGCATGCTAGAGACTGCGGCAGCATGCTGCAATCGGGCGGGCACCACGTGACCGTCTTGTCGCACCGCCGCACAAGTGCCTCGACGATCGCGGGATCCGCATTGCAGCGCACGGCGACGTACAGCGGGGTCTCCCGCGCGTAGTTGGCGCCGATACGCCACGCAGCGGACTTGGTCAGGATGGCGCTGCACGCCTCTACGCGGTTCAGCATGCACGCGATGTGCAGCGGGCTTTGGCCCCCCAGATCCGTGCCGCGGGGGTCGGCGTCGTAGCTGAGCAGCGCCCGCAGCGCCGACATCGCGCGAGCTTGCACCGCGAGCGAGAGCGGCGGCGGGTCGCCGTGGATCGCATCGTTCGGGTCGGCGCCGCGTTCCAGCAACTGCCGAACGATGCATTCGCGGGCGGCATACTCTGCCGGCGGCTCGGCATCGCACACGCACATGGGCGTCGCGCGGTGGTTGTGCGTCGCCTGCACCACTCCCCGCGAACACGCCACGCGGAGCAGCCGCGTCCATCGGTCCGCGGCGCAGTTGTACGGCCGCACGGCAACGCGGAGGAGGCGGTCGGCCACGACGAGGTACGCGCAAAATGCGGCGCCGAACGCCCCCGCGCATATGACCTCTATCGGATCCACGGCGCCGTCTACGATGCGGTACTCCACCGTCGTTCCGAGCGAGCCAAACTCGCGCAGGATCCTCGCCATCTCGTCGTCGAGCGGCTGGCGCCCGGCCGAGGCTCCACCCCGCCGCGCAGCACTGCACAAACGGTTGACGACATCGGTCGTCCGTCCGGCGATCGGCGGTGTGCATCCGCCGGCAAACCCGGGCGTGAGCGTTCCACCGGCCTCGATGGTGTACGACAGTGCGGTGGATGTGGCTGCACGGGGTCGCGGTGCGGTTGGGCCAACTGCAGATTCGTCGAAAAGTACGTAGGTCACGGGCGTCGTATTCACCAGCGTCATTCTTTATTTTTTTAAATGTTTTCCGATTGGGTGACCGAGCACAATTTTTTTATTTATTTAAAATATCTGCAAAAAGATTCCAATTGCGACGACGGGTGGGACGATTGCGGTCACCGCGCCCGCGGCAGTGCAGCGGAGGGGGTTCCAGCGATGGGTGCACACGCACGACGACGACTCAGCAGGTTCGCACGTGTCGATTGTGCACATGTTCCCATCGTCGCAACGGCCGCGCGCGATCCACTCTGGCAGGGCCGCGGCGCACACGCCCGACGGGGTGCAACGCCCGGCGTTGGCGCAGCTCGCGTTGACGGGCAACATCGCGACGGTGCACGTTCCCGCATCGCACGTCCACTCCCGACACTCGCCGGGCGAACCGTGCTCGCGTTCGCACTCGATGCGCGTCTCGCAGCGCGTTGCGTCGGTGTCGGTGTAGATGCCCCACAACGCGGTCGGGTCGATGGGGAGACACTGCCCGCGCCCATTGCAGTCGCCCGGCAGTTCGTCGAGCATGCACGGTTCGCCGGACCGACGCGGCGCGACCGAACATTCGTGCTCGATGCAGGCCGCCTCGATGCAGGCCGTCGGGCCGCCGATTCCATCGATCACGCGTGCACAGTCGTCGGACGTGTCGCACCCGATCGCATTACACGCGACGATCGCGGACACCAGCACGGTCGTCAGCACTCGGCACATAGCCATTTTCATTGTTGTTGTCGTGTGCGCGGTTTCGTGTCGCCGCGGCGGAATGGCGCCGACGGGGGGATGGCACACTTTGGCATGCGTGCGAGCGTGCGTGCCCATTGTGGGAAAAAACTTGTCGCCGGCGTTCGCGCTATCGCACGTGTGGGGGAGAAACCGATCGACAAGTACGATGAAGCATAAGATTTCCAAGGCAAAGCGCAAGGTGCACACGGTCATGAAGGAGTACAGCCAGGGCAAGCTGCGGTCGGGGAATGGCGGGAGGGTGACTTCGCGCAAGCAAGCGGTCGCGATCGCCCTTTCCGAGGCCCGCAGGGCGGGTGCGCGCATCCCAAGGAAGTGAAAACTCCCCACCCACACGTCACACGAATTGGCCTTCACCCGGCGTGAAAAAAAAGATACGAAAAAGATGACGCTGTTGGCTCCGATCATGGTGTTGCACGGGCCGTCGTGCATGTACCGCGAAACGACGCCGCTGTGCTGGTCCGATCAGCCCACCGAAGTGGCCGTCCTCCCAGAGGTGGTCGCGCGAATCGCGCGGCGGCGGGGAGTGCGCGTCATCGAGGTGGTCGCCATCGACCGGCGGCACGCGGACATGGCGTATCTGTGCCTCGCCCGCGCGCCCGGGTTCACGATGTCCACGGCGCCCGCGGCGCAGGTGGTGCGCATCGACTCTGCGATGGACGGCAGCATCGGACGGTGGGGCCGCGTCGACGCGTTCGTGTTCGTCGGCGATGCGATACGCTTCCGCAAGTTCATGGACAACGTGTTCACGCCGCTGCTCGCGACGGCGCGCGGGATCCGCGTGTACGCCATTTTCGGCAACGGCGTCGCCGCGAAGCTCTGGCCCCTACCACACGACACACAACCAGAGACCAGGGAATAGTATTTGGAAATATAACCATGGCATCCGTCAACATTCATCGCGCCCCGGCGACGTTGCACCGGGAGTGGTTGGCGCAGTGCATCGCGGTGCTGCGGGAATCGGTGGAGGCGTCGGGTCTGCAGACGGCGGACCGTCTGGCGACGTCGAGCGGTGGCCTCCCGCGCACGCTCAGGAGCGCCGTCGATCGGGTGATCGAACCGGACGACGCGCAGATGGTGGCCCGCGTGTCGATCGGGCGGATGCAGTACGACGCGATCCAGTGGGCGCTGTCGTGGTTCGACCACAACGGGTTCGCGCGGTCGTACGTGCAGAAGCAGCTCCACGCGGTGTACGTGAACTCGTGCCTCGACCTCCTCTACCGCGACTCGTGGGAGGAGAGCCAGGCCGCCGCGCTGTCGGTCGCGCGCATCTCGTCGTTCCAGAAGAAGGTGGCCGTGCGCATGGGCAGGCGAATCGGAAAGACGTACTCGATCTCGATGTTCGTCGCCGCGCTGATGTACGGGTGCCAGCACACCGGGATCAAGATCACCGTGTACAGTTCGTGCTCGCGCGCGAGCGTCAACCTCTCGAACACCGTGCGGCAGTTCCTCAAGCTTCTGCCCGGCGTGATGGACCGGCCCGAGGCGGACAATACGGAGAACATCTCGCTGCGCCCGGGTCCGTCGGGCGCAACGCGCAGCCTCGCATCGTTGCCCGGCGCGGTAAGTCAACAACAACAACACCACACATGCACACCGGGGGATGGGAAAAAAGTGGAGGAATGCGCATCGTGGATTGCCGGGGGTTGGGTGCGAGGTAAGTAAATCCTTCACGCTGCGCCATCACAGGTACACTTCCGGAGACATTAAAAAAACCCGTGCGATGTCGCGAAAATTGCACACCGCGGTCGACGTATACGCGCAGGTCGAAGGCGACGACAGCATCGATGTGGCCGGCAAGGTTATCGTTGACGCCGCATCGGTGGTGTGGCGAACCACGGTGCAGGTGTCCGTGATACTGGTCATGCCACTGACGTATGTGATCGGGAAGGGAGTGCAGCGGTACCGCGATCTCCAGCTGCGGTGGACGGTCGGACACATCAGCAGCGCGGTGCGGGGCCTGGAGGCGCGGATGGACGAATTCACCGCGAGGGCCGAGGCGCACTCGGCGCGGGCGCTGATGTTTTACAAACGCGGACAGAAGGACCAGGCGATCAGCGAATTGGCATCGCGGAACCACGTCAACGCGTGCATCGGCGAGATCTGCGCGCTCGCGCGGCAGTTCGAGTGCGTGCGGACGACTCTCGAGACCTGTAAATGCGTGTCCGAGGCAATGTCGGAATTGGCGCGGTCGAACATGCGCGTGGTGTCGGACGAAGCGCTGCGCGTGGTCGGCCAGCTCGACGTGGTGATGGGACGGTTCGACGCGGTCGCGGCCCACATGAAGCAGGCCGACCTATCGATGGATCTGCGCGCCGACTACCAGTCCGAGTCGCCGGTAGAACGAGAGACGCTCCAGCGCCAGCTCGACGAGTTGGCGGCTGGCGGCGCGCCACCGGGACAGCAATCGATCGCGGCGCGGCCCGCCCCAATTTGAAGTACCCGGGAGATAAAGGGGGGAGGAGAAAGACCGACTTTTTTTTTCGTGTTCAAATAATTAAACATGGATACGCTGTCATCTGCTATCGAGCGCGTGGTGTCCAGCATCCCGAGCAAGCGTGGAAAGACTGTGCTCGTCCTTTCAGATGCTCCAATTCTTCGCGCGTCAGACCGGACAGACATCCTGCGTTTCGCGGAATGCCGACCGTGGGATCCCGAGGCCGTGCACACCCCGGGAGGGGGATCTGTCGTCGTGTTCCACGCCCCATATTCGCCGGCGCCGCTCGCGTGCGACTCTGACCAAGTGTGTTACCGTGAACACGCCAGCGCGGCCGAGACAATGCGCTGTCGCATCTTTCACAACGTCGACTCTGTGCTCGGTCGCGTGGATGCGGTCGTATGGGCACGGGCATTGCGCAGTTGGACAGCGTCGGGGCTGAACACAATCGTCGAGCAGGCGCTCATGCAGGCGGTGTTTGATGGCCACCTCGCAGATTACGTAAAATTTGACCAAGTCAGCGGTGAGATCGTCCGGCCACGCATCGCGGTCGCGTCGTCGTGAACCTTGGGGGGGGGGGGTGGAATAAGACCACTGAACATAATCGCAACCGACCAATTCGTTCCGGATATTCGACCAGTGCAATATGACGACGCGTCAACCATCGTTGAAATGTGTGCCCGTGTTCATGATCCATCGCGTGGGGCGGCAGCAATATGCCGTGTTGAGTCGGACCGTCACCGACGTTACGGGTGTATCGTACGTCGTCTCGCGGCAGGAGGCCATCGCCACTGCAGCGTACCAGCGGGGCCACGCGTTGTACGGCGTGCACGACACCGCCGCGGCCGCTGCCAGGCAGATCATTGCGCTCGTCTCCAAAGCGGCGGAAGCCGAACCGGTCCGCGACATGCGGCGCCTCACGCGGTGGAAGTGCAAGATCTGCGGAGAGGTGACGATCGCCGAAACGCGGCCGGCCGAGTGTCCGTTCTGCGGTTCCGCGGGGACGCATGTCGTGCCGGCCGAGCAACAGCCAAACGACCCCAACGACATGAGGGGCGTGTGCATCACGCGCAGCGAGCGGGAGCATCTGAAGGCTTCGATCAAAGCCGAGATGCTCGACGCCGCGCGTTACCAGCATCTGGCATCGTTGGTCAAGGCGTCCCGCGACGCGGCGTCGCATCACGACCTTGCCGAGTCGTTCGTGCGGCTGTCCGAGGCGGAAACCGAACACGGTCGCGTGTTCGAGAAGTTGTACCGGAGCGTGCGCCCAGACACAGACGAAGATGACGACGATGACGAAGACGACGAGGGCGATGCGCCAGTGTTCGCGACATCTGACCGCGACGCGGACTATTGGCTGTCCATCGCAGCCGCGGAGGAAGCCGAACCGGCCGCCGGCGCGCTGTACGCGTCGTACGCGCGGACGGCCACAAATGCGCGGCTGCGGGAGGTGTGGGCGGCGATATCGCAGGTCGAATGTGACCACGCCATGCTGTTGGCCAGGGATCAAAATATACCATGAAATTGATGTTGTGTTTTTTTCATTGTTGCGGTCGCGTGGCCGTGCCGTACATGGCAACCAGACGGCACCACCAATACGCTTCGAATATGATGGTCGTCGCCTCCTCGATCGCGCACTCGCCGGCCCCGATCTTGAGCCGCCACGCGTCGAGGTCAACCGTCGCGCACAGATACGCATACGCAACGATGGCGTGCGTCGGCGAGACCGCGAACCGCCGCGGTGCCGACGCTCTGCATGGGAGCGCCCCCGCGCACTTTGCGCACTCTGGCCCGACGGCAACCCCCGCGCGGACGGCCGGTATCCCGTGGGGATCGCTCTGGCGCCACCCGAACACCGCCGTGAACTCGCCGCCAGCGTGTGCAAGCTGGCCGATCGTGGTCTGCAGTTCCGGCGCACGGCGGAGGCCACCCTCGGCCGTCTCGCGTAGCACGTTCCCGATGGACACGCAGTCCTGGCAATTGCACGACATGCGCATGGACAGAGCCTTCATTATCGCCGGCTCCAACAGATCCCGTCCGCCGTCGCGGTACATTGTCATTGTGTTTGTCTGTTCGGTTTTGCGTGGTCGTTTGTTCTATCGCCGTGCGGGAAGCCAATTGCTCGGTCGTTCATGGTAGCGCCGGGTCAAGTTTCGTCTTGAACGGCAGCGCCATCACCACGATGGCCCGAGAGATCTCGGGAAACCCCGCAAGGAGCGATGCCGGACTCTCTGCGCCGAGTCGCGGGACTTGGGCGCGGAGAATTGTGCCCAACCGCGTCTGCCGTTCTTCGACCAGCCGTTCGCAACTTTTATAGCATTCGCTGTCGCGGTCGAACCTCGAGTCGGTGTGTGGGCGCCCGCCCGCATCCAATATGGCGTTGACCATTTCGTCGTGCCGTTCGCGGAACGCGAACATCAGTGGGGACTGCTCGGACAGATCGTCCATGTTGGGATCCGCGTCATGGTTCAACAAATTTCTTACGGTGCGGATGGTGCCATGCCGAATCGCCAGGCTGAGTGGCGTGGATCCGTAGAGATCCCATAAATTCGGATCCGTCCCGAGTGCGAGCAACCTCAGCACGCGATTGTCCATGCTGTATCTGCATGCATAATGCAGTGTATTTTTATCTTTCGAGTCTACCCGGAAGCATTGGCGGGGTGCTATCACTGCGGTGTCCCCGCATGTCCATATTCCAACCCCATCGCTCATTTGTTTTTATCTTTTTTTTCCGTGGTTCAATTGGGCAGAACCTCGAGATCCACCACGCCGCCCTCGGTGATGCCGTACTCGTCGAGGGTCTTGCCGCGTTCGAGTGGCCTGCCCCCGAACGAGAGCTTTTGGCAGCGCGGCTTGACGCCGGTTCTGCCGCCAGTCTTGTCGCGGATCTTGATCATGGTGTGAGCAACGCCGGCACGGGGATGGACGTGCATGGTGATGGCGTCCCCAGAGGTCCTGCGGATGGTCATGAGGATCTTTGGCACGGCGGGCACATCGACGCGCCGCAGACGGGTCCCCCTCACAATCTTCAGTTCGTCGAGCGTCATGCCGTCGTCGCGGATGGGTTCGCCGCTGTCCTCGCGGACGTACATGAAGGTTCCGATCTTCCGGCCGATCGCAGCGGCGTCCTGACGTTTGATGACCAGCAAAGGTCTGCTCGCGCCGTATTTCGCGGTGGCGCTGCCACCCAAACCCCCGATGACGAATTTGCGCAGATCGGCATCGCACCCGCGCGCCATGCCGGACAACGGTCCGAACATTCCCACGCTGTCCGAGATTTGTCCAAGCAGTACCCTGGCCGATGCTGCGATTGACACGTCGAGCACGTCCAGACTGTCGCCGGGTTTGATACCCGCTTCGGCCATTGTGTCCCGGTCAAGGAATGTGCATCCGCCGCGTGCGATGATCTGGCGTCCCGGCGGAATGCCCACGAAGTCGGCGACATTGCGCTCGAGATCGGCCATCGTGTCGGTGGGACGCACCTGCACGGCGCGACGTTGCGTGTCGGCGCCGAGTTTCTTGACGTGCACAGTGAACGTGCTTGATACCGGCGACGGTGCGGGAACGGGATCCAAGAGCTCGAACCTCGCTACGACGTAGATGCCCCTGTCGGAACGATGTGTCCAGGCCTCGAAAACGGTCGACATGCCAGCGCCACCGAGAACATATGAAGCCGTGTGTCCGCTGAGATACACGACGCGCATCTCGAGCGCGCCGGGGTTGGATAACCCAAACTTGCGCGTCGCAGTCTCGCGCAGCTCGGAGATTGGTCCATACACATCTGCGGCGATCGTCAGGTCGTGCGGTCCATGCGAGATGCGTACCGGAACATACGTGCATACCGTGGCCGGCACCACGTACACATGCACAGCTTCCATGGCGCCATAGTGCGGGACGAGCACCTCGTTGTCCGCGAGCACGTGCACGCCATTGACGGTGATGACCCGACATCCATACGTTGGCATTCTGAGCACGTCGAGCAGTCCGCGCACCGTGGTGTTCGGATCGATGGCGAACACGATCGTCGCGCCAGTTCCCTCGCCCCCGAGTTCGGACCCGCCATTGTGGATCCGCACGGACACTCCGTCGGGATCCTTCCCGGCGATGCTCGTGCGGACTACGGTCACCGTCTCGCCGTCGGATGGGATGGACCCGCGGTCGCCGATCACCACACGTTCGCGACGCATGCTCTGCGTGTCCGCTGGGATGCCGGTGCGCGTTTCGACGTGCCGCGCAACGTCGGCGTACGTCGCAGAGTTGGGTATGGCTACGTCAAAGTCGGGGACACCCTTCACTTGGATGTGGATTGTCTTGGTATCGGCCATCGTCGTCGTGCTGTTTTTTCTCTATTGCCGACCCCCACACAATTGGAAGACATCCCATTTTAAACCCGTAAATTCACATTCCAATTTGGCCGTGTCGGGTCATCCGGGGAGATTGCGGTCGGCCAAATCGCGTTCGCCGAGCACGGCGAAGAAGCACGCGAGCGTGGCGATGATGATGACCGCACCCGTTTTCGCGTCGTCGAATAGCGTCACGCGGACGACGGCAAATGTGGCGATGGCCACTGCAATGACGTACCCATGCATGAGGTGGCTTTAAAAAAAATACCAGAATCGTCGCTTTGGGGGGTTTCGCGTATAGAAAACCGAGATAAGCACGCTCGTTGCAAATTTCGTCACCATTCGCCAACCGAGCAACAAGCATAACATTTTTTTGTATCTGAATGGCCACATTCCTGGCACCCCTATTTGCGGTCGTTCTCACGCTCGTCCAGACCATGGTGCAGGCGACGACCACCGTCGCCACCGCCATCTGGAGCGGCATGACGAACGTGGTCAACAAGTTCACGTCGCTCGGTTCGGTCGTGTTCATCATCATCCTGACGTCGATCATCCTCGTCGGGCTGTTTCCCGTCCTCGCGCCGCGGACGTGCATGGGCGCGATCGACGCGACGTACGAGTCGGCCATCTTCCCGATGATCGACGCGATCGTCACGTACGTGCTGCACCCGCTCCGCGACTTCTTCGTGAACACGTTGTTCGTGTGGTGGAACGAGATGTGGCAGCACCAGATCATCGACCCATTCTACGACCGGGTCGACGAGAGCAAGATCGTCGCTGCCGCGCCGTTCACGACGGACAAGTTCTCGCGGCTCGTGGACATCTGGTTCGACTACGTTCTTGTCGACGTGGTGTTCGCGCCCGCCAACGCGTCCGGTCTGCGCTTCGGGCCGGCGCAGGTCGAGATTCCGTTCCTGCAGCAGATCATCAGCTCGCTGGACCTCTTCTACTTTGACGGTCTCGCGTTCCCCCCGCCCGTCTTCCCGATGGGCAGCACGTGGATCCTGGCGCTCAAGAACGTGACCATGACGTTGATCCGCCTCGACCTGTTCTCAAAGTCGTGCTACTATCAGCACTTGCTGACGTGGGATCGGACGGACTGGCTGCTCGACGGGTGCACGCTGTTCGACACGGCGTACTGTCCGAACATCGGCGATCATCTGGCCGGAACTTGCGCGGGGTGCCACAACACGACGGCGGAGCTGCTGCGGTCGACGGCGACGACGTTCGTGACCGGGTGGAAGCGCATATTGGACAGCTTCACGACGGAGGTGATGCGCGTCGCGCACTCGTTCAACGTCGAGATGTGCGACGCCGTCAGCGGTGCGACGTGCGACGCGGCGGCCGCGGCCAACCTCAGCGTGACCACCTGCGCGTGCTCGGGCTTCAACTGCACCAAGCTCGAGTGGTGGCTCAGGCCGACGGGCATGGTCGACGCGCACTGCTGGGAGGGCGAGACGCGCACGATCGGCCTGCCGCTGATGGGCACCACCGCGTGCACGCCGCTCGCGACGCTCTGCGCGACCCCGCCGCCGGTGGCGACGGCGACGTGCGCCATCGTCGACGTCTCGTCCAAGTACGCGTACGTCTTCCGCAACCGGACGTGCGCCAACGTCGCCGCCGTGCCGGGCGGCGTGGCCGGCGGCGTGCAGACGATGCCGTGCACGGACAAGACGAACTGCGAGTTGCGCGACTGGTCGTGGTGGATCGACCGCGTGACCGACCGGACGGCGGGCGTCATCGAGGACTTCTTCTTCGCGGTCGGCGAGACCGTCATCTGCGAGTGGGACTACATCCGCAGCACGTTCGCGACGATCGTCCTCACGACCGACCCGGGATGCAAGTACGGCATGATCAACGATTGGATCGGGTGGCTGCAGGCGATCATCTACTACAACTGGCCGGTCTTCACGCCGCTGCAGTGCCTCTCGTACACCACCAACTTCCTGCTGCAGTTTAAGATCCAGGAGATCTCGACGGGGATCTGGACGATGATCCAGGTCTACCGCGAGATCATCACGTCCATATTCGACGGCACGATCCTGACCCGCAGTTGCTACTTCTGCACCGCGGTCCGCCAGCCGGACCGGCCGTGCGCGGCGCTGGAGCGCAAGATCGACACCACGTGCACCGACGGCGTCGGCAGCATATTCATCACCGGCGCGCGGTGCAGCGATGCGGGCTTCCGCTCGTCCAACCCGTCGAGCACGTCGTGCAGTCCGCTGCCGTGCACTTCGAGCGAGAGCGACATCTCGATGTGCCACTTCTTCGCCGGCGCGAGCTGCGTGGACTCGCAGTACTGCGCGCCCACGTGCGTCGACGCGATGACGGTCACCCACGTGGGGAGCGTGACGCCCACGTGCACCGAGTACAACAGCGGGTGTTGGGCGATCGGGTCGGGGATCTGTCTCATGTTCGAGGGGTGCGACACGTTCGACGGTTGCTCGGCCACGAACTGCCACCGGTACACGGACAGGTTCTGGGCCGCGCTGAACGGCACGGTGTACGGCCCGTCGTACAATCTGCTCCTGTGGTTCGGCGTGGACGAACCGGATGTGCGCGCGACGCTCGCGTTCTGGAACACGTGGTTCTCCGCGATGCAGTGTCTCACCAACAATCTCAAGGCGTTCGTCGGGTTCCTGGTGCTCCTCGCCGATCCGGGGTGCACGTCCGTCGGCCCGACCGAGCAGATCGACTACTTCCTCAACACGGTGTTTGGCGACGTCATCGGCTGCCTGGCGGTGTGGGGCGATTTCTTCGCGGCGGTCGGATCGGAATGGCTTCACCTGCGGATCAACGAATACGTGGCCAACCTCAAGGCGCTGCTGCCCGATCTGTGGAACCTCGCGTTCATGCACTCCAATTCGTACTACTGCAACATCTGGGCCGAGCTCATCATCATCGCGCGGGTCGACGAGCTGACGCCGCGCGAGTGGATATTCGCCGGGTGCCCGGGGTTCCGCGGCGGCGAGTGCGATCTCACGTGGCGCGACGCGCAGTCGACGTCGTTCATCTCGGGCACTGGCAACGTGCTGCCGGGCATGGAATTCGGCGATCCGTACGGCGACATCGTCCTCTCGCTCGGCGTGGACCTCTGCAACGTCACGCAGATGGCGTTCGACGCGATCGGGATACCGGACTGGGTCACGATACCCGCCACCAACATACTGTACGCGGTCTTCAGGCTGGCAACCGATCTGACGATCAATTTCGTCCGCAACATCATGGGGTTCTTTGTGCTGTTCTCGGGCGACTGCAATTCGTATTCGGTTTCGGGCCAGCACCCGCTCGCGGTCACATACTTCCTGTCGACCGACGTGCTGCTGTGGTACATCAACGTGCCGATAAACTTCCTCATCGAGGTCGTCGTCAACATTTGGGACATCATCGAGACCGCGATCATCACGCTGATCCGCCAGTTCGATCTCATCGGATGGGTATTCGACGCGGCGGAGGACATCGCGATCATGTCGTACTGCTTCTCGCGGAACGTGAACATCAGCGGGACGCTGTACAAAACGAATGCACTCCACATACCGAACATGCCCGAGTGCGCCGGAACGTGGCCAGACGAGTACTACCCCGGGGTCGGCTGTGCGCTGCACCGCTGCTGGAACTATTCGTGGCAGTGTGTCATGTTCAGCGACACCGTGTCGAGCAACGCCGACAATTGGGTCCCGCGCGTGTATCACTGGTTCGGCGACGTATTCGCGAACGAGTTTGTCGGGGACGTGGTGTATGGGGTCCTGTATTTCGTGAACGCGATCGTGTGTCCGTTCAACTGCTGGATAAATGACTGTTCACAGTGCAGCTTCTTCCAGAAGTTCCCATGCGTGTTCAACTGTCTCACGCCGCCGTACATATACGGGTGCATCTCGTCACACGGATTGGACGGACAGATCGAGTCGTTCTTGCTGGATGCGTACGATTACAACTGTCCGGACATGTGCATGGCGTGCGCGGATGCGGACCATAACTGGGAATGCATGGCAGAGTGCTTACTGTGCCACGGTGAATATGATGTGTCCATCCATCCACGCACGCTGCACGCCTGGGATCCGAACGAAGTGTCGGCCACGGTGTGCCCCAACCGGCTGTCATACGATGGCATTCGGAACGCACGCCAGTCGCACACGCACGACATCGGAGGCGGTATATACCAGTGGACATCGGCCGAGTATTTCGCGGCACCGTTCGACAAGGAATCGCCCGTGAATGTGTACGGGAAACTGCGCGCGATCATGTCGTTCGGATTTGCCACGGATGCGATGGCCGATCAGCCCGGATACTCGCCCGGATATCCGGTGGACTATGCGAACGGACCGTGGGATATATACATCAACGCGTATGTGTATGGATACGGCGATCCGAGCTATAGCAACCCCACGTGGATGGGCAGATACCCCAAGACCAGGTGGTGGATATACAAGGCACTCAAGGCCGACGAGTTTTGCACCGACGCCTGTGCGAGTTCGGCCGTGTACGCGAGTGCGTCGTCGGTCGCAAAGATCGAGTATGCGGCTGCGTGCCGTGCGTTCCGGACGCATCTCTGCATGTCGACCTCGTCCGGTCTCTCGACCGTCTATCACGATGATTGCGAAATCGCGAATAACGAGGCAAATCTCCGCAATATGTGGGCTGATCACAGCGCCTTCTCGGACAAATCGATATGGTGCGGTGGTCTCACTCTGTACAACACGCCCGAGTCCGACGTCACTTATCGATATCGGTCGTTCTGGAACTACCTCTCGGGCTCCGAGTGCACGACGCCGTCAACCGGCAAGACCCCTATATATCGTCTGATAGTCGGTGAACCGGAGCAAGCACCCGAGCTGACACGTGTTCTCTGGTTGACGTATCTGTCGCCAATGGCGCGATGGTTGGATCCAGCCGTGGATCAGTTCAGCGGCGGCGAGGATGGCGGAGTCTGGGATCCGCCGGCGCAACCTGGCCGAGCGGTCTGCGACAACAACGACGGCCGCGGGTCGGACAGACACTGGAAACCGTACTTTGCGAGCAACACGACTCTTAACCGTATTCCGTATCCGGACGGACCAGGCTATCCGAATGCATTCTATGATCAGTGGTGGATCGTCGCCGCGTCCAGCACGTTCACGCCGTTCACTCACTGCGAATTCACTCCGGCCGGGGTTCCCATTCTTCCGAGCACCACGACCGTGGGCTACGTGTACAACTACGTGCAGTCGCATTTCTACAACCGCACGATGCTGATGTCGACGCGGGCCGTGCCAAAGGAACGCCCCACGGTTCCACTTGCGCCATCGCGCGCCGAGCTCGAGGCGCGCATGAGAGATGCTCGTGACGGCGGGCGGAAACGTGGAGCGCTGTCCGCCCGCGCGTGGCAGGTGCACGATGAGGATCCGGCCATGTTCAAGATGTTCGAAACGGCGTATCTGCGCACCCGCATGCACGGCACACGCGCGGAGCCGTATCGCGATCCGGTCAGGTTTGCGACCGCCATCGCCGCGCAAAAATGCCCGGACATTGCGGGTTCCACCGGCCGGTCCAACTGCTACTGCGCAAAGTGGCTGGGCGACTGCGCCAACGCGAACGCGTCGTATGGCGTTAACGGGACGCGGCCATTCTACGAACGCGCGATATTCAGGTACTGCGCGCGGGTGTGGGATGCGTACGAGACCGCGCCGACCGACGCGGCACGCGGAGATGCGCTGGCGCTTCTGTGTATCACGGATTCGAGTGTGCCGCTCGCCGACCGAGCCGGTGCCGTGCTGCGGGGTGCGTTGGAGCCGGCGCCGAACACGGCAGACGTCGATCCGACGGCGCGGTTGCTGGATCCGAGCATCCTCGTACCAGAGTTACCCGGGTTGCTAGTGCCACCCGGTCGCAGATTCGCGAACACGCTCCGCGAAGGCACCGCCGCGGTCATCGACGCGGTGGGGTCTGCATACACCGATTCGTGGCTCGACCGCGGCATCCGTTCGGCCGTGCTGATCCGCGACAGCGGCGCGGACAAGACGAATCCGACGCTCGGGCTCGAGTGGGCCGCCGAGACGCTGCGCGGCCTCCGCTCCGCGCAGGGCCCGGGCGAGGCGCGTCTCGCGGCATCCGCTGGCCCGCGGCCGCCGACGCTGTGGACCACGGCGCCGCCGACGCACACGCACGGAATCTCGTATGACCGGATGGGCCGGTCGCCGGTCGGCAGGCTCGCGGACATCGCGCTGACCGTGATCGAGAACGAGATCGACGCGCGCAGGAGTTTCAGAGCCGCGAAACCGGCCGAACCAGAGACCCGCGCGAGCGAGACTGCTTCCGCGAGCACCGGCGCGTCGTTCGCGTCGACGATCGAGTCGGTGCGCACGTCGCTCACCGCGCTCATCGGGGGCGACTCGGAGCGACCGCGCCGCCGGCCAGATGGGCTGACCACCGGCGCGGCGCGCCGCATCCGCGAGATGACGTCGGCGATCGAGGCCGGCAGTGATTACGGCGATCCGCGCGCGGGCCCGGGCTTCCTCCGCTGGGTCAAGTTTGGCGAACCGGCGCCGCCGCCGAACCGGCCGATCGTCCGCACCGATCCGTTCGTGCTGTTCGGCGACATGGCGAACGCGACCACCGACGCGGTCGCGGACATCGCAGAGCGGCTCATCGCCAACTTCATCAACGAGACCGGGTGGTTCAACGACACGCGGGGAAGACGCTTCGCGTTCGCGCGGCCGCACACGGGTCTCGCGGCGCCAGAGGCGGTGGCGTTCACCGGCGCGGACGCATTCTTCCGGCTGTTTGGCGGGTGGATCGAGGACCTCTTCGCGGATCTCGTGGAGAAGGTCGACGGCGACGCGTGGCGGCAGACGCTGACGGACATCGGGGAGTGGCTGCGCGACATCGTCGTGTGCGAGTACCCGACGCAGGTCAACACCACGCGGCCGTACAACATCTTCTGCATCCCGCGCGTGCCAGAGGGATTGTTCATGTCCACTCCCCTCGGTCCGTACACCCCCGCGCAGGTCGGGTGGGCGCCGGAGCTGATCACGGTGCAGTGCATCAACGAGGATTATCCGGACCGTGTCAGGTACGGCCGCTACGGGTACATGCACAAGAACAACTGCAAGTTCAACGACTCGTACACCCCGCTGCGCACGTCGTGCCCGACGTCGCCGTGGTGCCCGCGCGACTACGACCCGACGGTGGTGCACATGGACATCATCGATGCGGGGCTCATGCTCGTCGACAAGGCGGCGGCGCTCGCGTACAAGATCCTCTACCCGGCGCTGGTCAACCCCGGCGCTGGCAGCATCGACCGCGTGCACTGGCTCATCAACTTTGTGCTGCTCGTGTTCATCCCGCGCCCGCTCGCCGCGCTGATAATGATCGTCGCACCGTTCCAGTTCATCGCCACGCTCGGCGAGATCCTCGGGTGGGTGCTCGGCGTCTGGTACGGTATCGAGGGCGGCGTGCTCTGGCCGACGGTGCTCGTCGTAATCATCTGGTATGCGGTCACCTCCATCTACAACGTCGCGTTTTGGTGCGTGTACGCGCCGTACTTCATATGGGGAGGTCTGCGCTGGGCCTACCCCGACCTCATAGGGTGGCTTGCCACGGGAACGTGCGCGATCACCAACACCGGCGCCACGTGGTGGATGCCGTACGCGGAGGAAGCATGCACGCGACTGAGCGCGGTCGCAGACCACGGCAACGAGGCGGCGTATAACCAGGTCTGGGGGCTATACTTTGCGAAAACGATGACCATCACGCTCCTGATGTTCCTCTTCTCGGTCGGGGTGGCGATCATCGCGGTCGCATTCGTCGTGGCCACGGGAATCGTGGTGTACAACATCTACATCCTCGTGCGCCTCGAGCTCAACCGCGCTCGCGTCGCGCGCACCGAGCGCGATGCCCGCCGCGCGCATATCCGCATCGATAATGTGCACGCGGGCGTGGTCAGCGGTGCGCTGGGCGCACCCCCACCCGCTGCCACTCCCGTCCCATCGTGAAAAAAAAAGAAACTTAACCCGAAAACATCTTCTTTCTCCCTTTTTGTGGAGTCTTTCAACACACCGTCAGTCCATGATGTCCGTGGGCGAAACCGAGCGATCAGAGCGGATGTACGTCTTCACGTAGTCCGCGAGCGTGCGATCGCCCGAACCGTAAAGCGTGTACTGTTTGGTCCACCCGCACCGTTTGCAGTGCAGCGTCAGCTCTTCGCGGTCGCCGAGCGCGTACTTGGCGATGTGGACCGGGTGATCGGGGCAGACAGGGCAGATGATGACCATTTCGTGCGAAATTTTTCCCTACGTCGCGCCGGTTTCGTCGAAACGAACCATCAATTGATTCGCGTGTGGGAAAAAATCGGCGAGCTGCTGCATTTCCAACTCGCCGACACGACAAGCGAACGACATGACTGAAAAACCGTCTGTGCAGATACCAACACCCGCGCGTCGGCGCATAGTGCCCACTGTCATGCCCGGCTCTCCGCCGTCGGCGGCGCCCCCCGCCGGCGGGGCCCCGATCGAACAACCGCCGGCGCAGATCATCCCGACGCCATCCGCGGCGGGGCCCCGCCCGGCCACGCCGCCGGTGTCGCCGATCGCGATGCTGACCACGCCGGTGCCTGCGATGTTGCCGTCGCCGATGTCGCCGGTTGAGCGGCTGCAGCTTCGCTGGAGCATGACCCGGCGGTTGCTCGATGCCATCCGCGAGGCGGTGCCAAAGGTCGGCGAGATGATCGACCGCGAGCGCGAGTCGTCGGGTCCGCATCGCGGATTGCTCACGCGCGAGACCCGCGGTGAGATTGCCGACGCCGACCTGGCCGCGTACTATCGGTACGCGAACCTGCTGATGTTCGAGACGCCGCGGCTGCCGGCGGAGATCCCCGACGGCGGATGCGCGTTCCTCGGCGCCAAGGACGACGTCATCAAGTTCGGCCGCGCGCACCTGTGGCTCGACGAGTCCGCGATCCCGGACGAGGCAGGGTTCGCGCTCGATGCCAACGTCCCGTCGATGACGCGGGTCGCGCGATATTTCTGGACCGGGAACGTGTACTGGATGCTCGAGCTCGGATGCGGTCCGTACGCATTCGGGTCGGGCGACGACCAGGCAGCCGACGGGCAGGACGAGGACCACATCGTGATGGCGTACAACCTCCGCGATCCGGCGCGGTTCGTGAGCGTCGACGGGATCGAGTACGAGTGCACCGAATCCCCCGAACCCGACGTGTCGTGGGAGGTGATCCCGGTCGAAGGTTCCGCGGTCCAGGGTCTCGCGGCCGACGTGTGGGATCAGACGACCGTGTACTGCATAGACTACCTCGAAGAGGGCGAGGACCGTGCAACATATCTGCACCTGTTCCGCGAGGCGGTGCCGTATTACATGGACACCGTGGTCATGCGCGACCGCGACGAGGACGTTTCTGCCGTCGTGATCGCGGACAAAGTGGTCCGATTTGTGAGCGGCGAGCTGCCAGCGGCCGGCGAGCCCCTCCCCGACGAAACGCATGCACGGTACAAATTGCTCGAACACGCCGAATTGGAAGATGTTCCATCGGAAGAGGATGTGCCGACGTCATCGTCGTCGTCGTCGTCGTTCACGGAACAGGCTGAGTTGGCGCCACAGGCAACGCGACCAATACTCGCGGAGGTGGCGGCGGCGCCCCCAGCGTTCATGGCCAACGAACACGAACTGGTCATCGAAGATGCGCCGCGGCCGTGGATGCTCCCCGTCCGACAGCGGATTGCGCGCGTTCGGTTCGTGGATAACGGACCCGCACGGTTCCGCGTGCTGCGGCTATGTCCCCCCGACGATCGGATACTCACCGCATCGGCGGAGAGGAAGGCGGTGGTGTTGCACGCGTCGCCGGGGAATGCGCGTAGAGCGATCACCGCGCTCCCGTACTCTGTGGTCGGCGCGCCCATCGTCACCGCGGTCTCATTGGACGACGATGGCGTTGATATGGTCGATACCGGGAAAGAGATTCGGGCCATGAACACCCGCCTCGGGACGCTGCGGAAGGCGTCGAACCGCATGTCGCACATCTCTGGCACGCCGGAGTTGTGTGCTATGCTGCGGACATTCCTTTCGGCGGCGTATGGTGCGGTGGAACCCCTGGCCGACTTTCGCGGCATCCGCGTGTTTCCGCGGATCGCGGACGCGCTGCACTGCACGTGCGCGCACCAGCACCCCATTGTCACGAACGGGCAGGACAACCCGCGAGTGGTGCAGCGTTCGCGGTTCGTCTTTGGTGGCATCAGACCAAAGTACTTTAGCGTGAACCACGTCTCCGCGGTTAGGACGTCGGTGAAGTGGAAACAGATCGCCGCGGTCGATGTGGTTGTCCCAATGGGCACGTTCGCAGTGTACGCGATGCCGCATTCCGAGGGGAAGACCGCACACCCGGATACAGTTTGGACGCACGAGGCGTTTGATGGCGTGCTCGCCGCCGACGACCGGTCCATGTCCATCACCGCATGCACCTCGGTGTCGTACCCCAAGCTCGACCGGATCGTCATCAAACGCGCGCGCGCTGCGGTGATCCTCAGGATCGACGGCGATGGGCCGCCGGGCATCGTGCGCTGGGTGACACCGGACAAGCGGGTGGTCTCCATGGAGGCCGTGCATTCGGATCTCGTCGCTCGGCTGCGTTGCGATTGGCTGCCGATGGGCACCGACGACTACGTGATACGCTGTGGGACGGCGCTGCGCAGCCGGAATTGGGACATTGCGGTGCCGCCCGATACCCGCCTCGTCGCGTCGTTCATCGATGACGGTTTCGTGATCGTGGGCTACGAACTCGCAGGCTCCAGGCCGTGGGGAGTGAACGACGAACGTCGCACCCACGCGTTTTGTTTTGTCGGACGCGATGGCGCCGTCGTGCACAGGGTCGAGATGCAGACCACGTCACCCAACCAGCGCGACCGGCTGGTGGCCGGCGCGTCCACGAAGGACGATCCGCTGTTCCAGTCCGGACAATACGAGGAGATCCGCGCGGCCGTGGCGCTCGCCGCGAAATTGTGGGGAGCCGCGGGCGGTGACGCCATGCTGCGGCGCGTGGCGGAAGGCGCGGTGGCCTCGGCCGCGCGCCTGTGCGCGCTGTGGGTCGACGATCCGAAGCTGGAGCACGAGCGTCCGGTCGACGATGCCCTGATCGGCGAACTGTCGGCGCGCTTCGGGAGCCCCAGCACGGTCGCGCCTCCGGTCGCGCACTACGCGCCGGCGGACGTCGATAATGGGCTGGAGCTGCAGATCGGCGACATCGAGCGGCGGTTCAGGCAAACCGGACCCGGCGCTGCCGGGCCGGCGTCGGTGTCGGCACTGCGCACGGGCTTCGGGGACCGCATCGCGGAACGCACGATCCTCTTCGTCGACGCCAAGCCATCCGGCACGCCGTGGTGGATCGCGTTGGTGATGACGCTGTTCTCGTTGGAGATTGACCCCGTCGCCGGGCCCGACAAGCCCACGAGGATGGTCGTGTTCCCGGTCGCACTGCCCACGTATAGATTCGCAATCGCCGAGTCCGTGCGCGGCGCCGCGAGGGAGCAGTGGCGGCTGCTCGCCGAGGCCCTGCGAAAGGTGCACGCGGTGGAATTGGACATCACGGACGATGCGCTGGTCGTTCTCGAGCAACACATCCGGGCCCTGCTCCGCGCGGAAATCGAACACGTCGACAGCACGGCGTCCGCCATAAACGCGTGGCTGAAGGCGCGTGCGCCGGGCGACGGGATCCTCGGTCGCCGGGTGCTGTGCGATGCCACCGACGCGTCTTTCGAGCAGGTGGCAGCGATCCATGGCGCGGTTCCGCGCAATTCGTTCGTGATGCTCGCCAGAACATCCACGTGTGTCCGTCTCGGGCTGTGTGCGCCGCGACCCGTCGGGCCCGATAGCAGCGACCCGGTGGTCTTACTGTAGAGCGGGACTCCAATTCGGCAACCACCCTGAACGCACACACGCACATTCTGCGGGAAAAAAATTTACGGCAGACGACGCCAAATGGACAGCACCGAGTATGACATAGCAGCCGCGATTGCCCAGGACCAGTGCGCGGACGCGGACATGAGGTTCGCATTCCCTGATACGGCGACCACGCCGCCCATCGTCGCCGAGCTCGCCGCGGCACTCGTCGGTCCGGCGATCCCTGAACAGACCAGACCGCAGCCGCCCAGCACCCCACGCAAAAAGCGGCCGCCGAGGAAATCCGCGCCGGTGGCGCCATCGCTGTCCAGCCCCCCAGCCGCGAGTGGGCCGGCGCCCGCCCCGCTCGAGCGCGCGGTCGTTGGGTGCGGGGCGTCGTCCATCGTGCGCGAGTGGCTGACGCGTGCGGCGATGGATGCGCACGACATGTTCTGGACCTCGGCCGGCGACGATGCGGATCCCGCCCCCGGCCTGGCCGCGCTGATCGCGGCGTGGCGGCTATCGCGCATGCTGTCGGACACAGAGCACGCAGACCACAGCAGGCAGCTCGGATACATATACGACACAAAGACTCCGCTGTACGTCGCGCCGGGCGAGGACAGCGTCGTCGCCGAGGCGGTGCGGTTCGTGACGACCGAGGCGCGGCTCGCGCTGATACGCCACTTCCGGACGGTCGCGTCCGTCCCCCCGCACGAGGCCACGCGCGCGTACATGTTTCCCGCCGCCGGGCGGTGCGCGTCGCCGGCGTGCCAGTCGTCGCTGTCGATCGTCTACGGATCGGATGCGATGTACTGCCCGTCGCGCGGATCCAACACCAAGCGCTGTGAGTGCACGTTCTCCCGATACTGCTACGCGTGCTTCGTGCACGAGGTCGCGCGCAGCATCGCTGCAGCCGTGACGTCCGTCGGCTCGTCCCGTCCGCTGTGCAGATTCGTGTGTCCGGGTTGCGGCAGAGAGCGGTGCTGCTACAGCGCCGCGCTGGTCAGTGCGAAGGGCGCAGACGACGCGAGGCCGCCGAAGAAGCGACCGCGGCCGGTGCCGCTCCCGGATGCACCGCCCGCGCGTGGTCGGCCAGACGATGTCGATGTCACCACGGAACCGCCAGACACGTGAACGCAAAAAAAATGGAGCCTCTTTTTGCCATTTTTTGTCTTTCCCATCTTTGTCGCGTGGGGGGGGGGGTTCACTTGCGCGCCTTCTTTGCCCCGACGCGCTTCTCGAGCTTGTCGATGCGCGCGCGCAGCTCCTCGAGGCTTCCGGATAAACGGTCCACCGCGCCGCGCGCGGCCTTCTTCGTGGCGGTCCGCGGCTTGGTGCGGCCGACGTTGAACGGCTTCGCGGGCACGCTGCGACGGGCGGAGCGGCGCTCGGCGGGCCGCACCACGGCGGTCTTCCCGTCGGCCGACTGTTCGAACACCACCTCGTCCGGGTGTTCGGCATGCGTCGGGTCGTCCACATCGTCTTCGCTGGCCTCGTCGGTGTCTGGCGTGAAGTCCGAGTGCGGGGACTGCGGCGCGGGGGGTGCGGCCGCCGCGGCCGCGGGCGGGTGGACAATGATCGTCGGCGCCTGTGTGGGCGCGGGCGTTGGCGGAGGTATGGCGTCGGACATTTTCGTTTCTTCTCCTTCTTGCAGGCGGCGGAAAAAGTGTTGCGTGTTCGTCTCTCGGCGTCAACCCCCCGAAACGGCGTCGAGTTGGAAAAACCCCGAATTGCGCACTCCAATTTCCTTTTGACATGGGCACGGAAAAGCGCACGATCGATGCCGATCTGGCAAAGTTGCGGTGGTACGTGCCGCGCGTGTACGCATGGTTTCTGATGGTTCTGCTGGCGCATGTCCTGTGGTCGCTGACCGTCCAGGGTGGGCCGTTCCTGGTATACCTGTCGAACTGGCTCTACATCGCGAACGCGCTGTTTTACATCGCGGTCGTCGCCGGCGAGTCGATCCCCCAGATGCAGCGCGTCGCGGTGTTCGCGTGTTACCCGCTGCTCTCGTGCGACATACTCTGGACGGTGTACTCCATCGGCCTCGCGATATACGGCGCGTCGTGCTTTGGCAACACGCAGCAGTCCACGTTCTTCTACTACGTGTTCTCGTTCTGCCAGGCGTACGGCCACGTGTCGCCGCTGCTGCTCGTGTGCCTGTTCGCGATCGCGTTCTTCGAACACGCCGCCGCCGAGTGGGCGCGGGTCTTCGACGTGCTCATCATGCGGTCGTCCGCGCCGGTCGCGGCATTGACGGGGTTCGCGATCGCGGTGGCATGGTATGTCGTGCCCGCGCTGCCGTGCCTCGTGTATTCGTATGTGATGGATCCGCTCGTGGTCTACGGCATCAGCGTCACGTTCGTGCAGCTCACGATCATACTCGTCGTGTCGTTCATGACCGAGGTCGTCGTCGGGTCAATCGCACTCTGGCATATTCTGATACACCACTCCAGATTGCGAACAAAGTGATACCTATTATTTTGCAAGGCCACCCACTGCATCAAACATCTCTTGAATGGGTTCGATCCAGTTGTCGGTCTTGGCGAGGAGACGTTCTTCCGCGCGCTGCCTGTCCCGGGCGAGTCCCGGGCTGCTCGCGGCGACGTTGATGTGTTTGTAACGGGTGGAGGCCGGCAAGTGCCCGGTGGCCAGCCACGCCGCCATGTACGCCGCATGGTACCCGCACACGTTGACGGTCGTCGTCGGGTGACCGGTCGTGTACAGCGGTTTACGCGGCGGTGATACGCCCTGAGTTCCGGCGACGAGCGCGGTGCGGACTTTCGCTTCCCGCAACCCGGAAACGAGCGCGGTCGTGTACGCCGTCGGCACCACCACGGGGTCATAGACTGTGAGAGCGCCGCGCGTGGACGCCGCGACGACAAAATGCCGCGGATACTCGCCCTCGTACACGATCCACACCTTGTCGCTCGCCTCGTCAATGTTCGACAGCAGCAACGCTCTGGTTCCATCCACTGACTCGCCGACAGACGATCCGCGGGCCGTGATGAAGTGGATCTGGCGGATGCTGTGCACCGCGTTGTGCACGCCGGCTTCGATGATCAGCCACTTGTAGATGATCGCCAACGCGGTCACGACGTTGAACCCCGGCTCCACCGGTATGCCGTGGCTGACGACGCGTTCGGCCGCCTCTCCCCGGATGATGTCGGCCACGGCAAATCCCTCGTGTGCGATTTCGGCTTCCAGTTCGGCGAACGCGCCGGGGGGAATGCGTTCGCGGAGCGGACCCGCGCGGCCGAGCCGCTCGACCATGATCTGGGCGATCGCGATCAGTTTGGCTTCTCCCTCGATCGTATCAAACCCGCTCTGGTAGCGTCCGCGGATTCGCACTGCGCGGCGCTCGGTCTCTTCTGCGTACGGAGTTTCGGTCGCGCGTCGGTCGAGAGCGTTCATCACCACCAACAGAGCCAGCAGGTCCACTCGCGTCAACACGGTGCCCGAAATCTCGGGTACGGGCACACCCGTCGCGTCGCGGATGAATTCTATCAGACCGGTCATATTTTTTTTTGCAAGTGTGTGGATCGGTCATGTTTTTCACTTCACAGCATCGCCTTTTTTTTGTTCACACTGGGGAACCCTGGCGGGGCAATCCGAGACCGGTCATGGCGTCGTACATCTCCTGTATCGGCTCCACCCAATTGTCGGTCTTGGCCTTCTCGGCGGCGGCGGCCAGCGCTGCCGCCACCAGGGGATCTTCCGGAGCTCCCGCGGGAATCGGCACGTCGACGAAGCGCGCCGACGCCGGAACGTGCCCGGTGGCAAGCCATGCCGCCATGTACGCGGCGTGGTAACCGCACACGTTGGTCGTCGTGGTCGGGGTGCGCGTCGTGTACAGCGGGGCGCGCGGGAGCACGACGCCTTGCGTGCCGTATCTGGTGGCCGTGCGGCAATCCGCGTCGGCCAGCGCGATGTAGAGAGCGTCCGTGTACGGCAGCCGGCGCAGGGTCTTCACCATGGGCTCGTACACGGTGGCTTCGATTCCGTGCATATCCACCACCACAAAGTGCGGATTCTCCGCGTCCTCGAATACGATGAACACCGTCCTGTTGTCCGACTTTGCGCGGTTCGCGTGCTCGATCCCCGCAAAGTGCGTCGACAGAATCTGCCCGGCGGTGGCGGTTGCCCACGCGGTGATGCTTGCCGGGGTATACCGCTTCGCGGGGTCGTGTTCCTCGTTTAGCACGGATATCGCGTGTATCGGCGTCTCCCGGGACGCGGCCCCGCACGCGATCACGAACCACTTGTAGACGATCGCCACGGCGCACACCAGGATCAGTTCCGGCTCGCCGTCCCCGCGGTCCTGCGCGGCCCTGGCGACCAGGCCGAGCATGTCCGGTTCGGTCTGCGCGGCGAGCAAGTTCAGCGCGCGGATCATCTCGTCGGTCGCGCCGTGTGGCACCCGCGCCCGCAGTGGCTTCTCGGGCTGGCCGAGTTGCTCTGCCATCAGCTGCGCAAGCGCGATCAACGTGCGCTCCTCGTCGTACGTGGGGAAGTTGGTCTGGCCCCGGTACAATCCCGCGAGGGAGCCGGCACGCTGTATGATGGTCGCGTCAACGGGCCGAACGAACGACGCGGGCTCGGGTGTGACCGGGACATCGATGGACATCGACGCCGACACGCCGACCAGCGCAGATACGTCCACCGGCGTGGCCACCGTCACCGCATCCAGAGGCTCGATGGGTGCCGGTGCCGCGGCCGGCGTTGGCGGGGGCGGCGGCAGCGGCTGGGCGAGCGGTGCGCGCACGACGGGCGCTGGGTGGGGATGCTCCACCAACGGCAACTTATCCAGAATCACCAACAGCGCGAGCAGATCGATCCTGGTCAGCGTGGTGCCGCTTATCTCGGGCAGCGCGGGGTCGGCATCGGTGACAAATTGGGTCAAACACGACATTGTTGTTTTTTTATGCGCGATGGGGGTTTTGCGTGTGGGTGTTGTTTTTCCGCGGATGCGTGCGCGGTGCGCGTTTTTGTTTACATGCTCGCCGGCGCGCGGGTGCACGACAGGAGCTCGCCCCACTCTGCCTGCACCCCCACGATGCCGGTCGCCGCATGCACGCCCGCGATGCGCGTCCACTCTATCACCACCGAGTGACCGGGGCACGCGGCCGATGCGCGGGTGTTCTGCGAGTGACGCATCACGACGCGCTCGTCGGGTAGGGGATCGGGCGGTCTGTCCGACGCGAGGACCGGCCGCCGGTAGTACAGCGCGGGTTCGCTGCTCGTCAGTTCCCTCCCGATCGAGTAATGCCGTCCGCGGTTGTCGACGAGCTCTGGGTTGAAGTGCGAATAATTGGGTCCCGGGCGCAGCGCGCGATAGCCGGTGCCGACCACCGCGCGCCGACCGCGGCTGGGCGGGAGCGGCGCCCACGTGATCCCGGCGCCCGGCTTGATGAAGAAGTACGGCGGCTTGCCGAACGTCGTCCGGATCTCGTCAGAGACCTGCGACGGGTCCGCGTCGGGCCAGCCGCGCAGGCGGACGAGCGTCTCCCACAGCTGGGCCAGCCGCTCCTCGGAAAGCGTGCGCGTGGCCGGCCAGACGTAAGCGTCCGGCGCGGCGCCGTCGCGCAGCGCGAGCGCGCGCAGAATCGCGACGAACGGCGACGCCGGCGCGAGCGGCGCGACGGTCGGTGCCGGCGGCCGCGGCGGGAAGAACGGCGCCGGGAGGGGGACGAGCGGCGTCGGTACCGGGGGAGCGGGCGTCGGCGCGACGACCGCGGGCGACGGCGGGGTCGGCATGGGCGCCGGCGTCGGGGGCACGGCGGTCGGCCGGAGCGCTTCGATGAACTGCTGTATGCGGTCGAGGGCCGCGCGCAGGGCGTCCCAGTCGGTCTCGTACATCCAGACGTCGAGCGGGTCGGCGTCGGCGCGGTCGGCCAGCACCTGCACCGCGATCACGGTCTCCGCGAGCAGCTGCAGCAGCGCGAGCGGCGGCGACGTGCCCACGTTTTTCAGCGTGAGCGCGAGTATACCCTGCAGCGTCGCGCGTATCATCTCCGACACTTCGATCGCCTGCATGGGCACGGGCCCGGGGGGCGGATACACGGCGGTGCCGGAAAACAGGCGGGGCAGCACACCCACCCGCTCTGCCACCGACGCGGCAAACGCCGCCTTGCGCCATCCTTCGATGCTATCCGGCGGCAGGATGGGCCCGAACGCATCCTCGATCCGCCGCAGCGCATCTTCCACGTTCCGTCCGGTCGTCGGCGCCCGCGGTTTGGGGGTGTACACCGTTGTCATATTCCCCTCGTCACGTGCGTCGGGTTTGGGGGGAGGGAAAAAAAAGTTCGGCTTCGTCACGACGCTGCCAGCGCGGGGGAAAAAACATAATTGGGCGAGCCAGACGTCTACGATGGAAACGCGCAGAAAAATCATGCGGGCATTGGCCGCGGCCCTGCTCCTGCTGACGTCGGCCCGAGCGTTGGGTTGCGGGGTCTCGTTCTCGTACCAGGTGGATTCGGTCGCACCGGGCATCCACGCGGCGGTCCTCATGCAGTGGAACGTGACGGGCGAGTTGCTCGAAAGCGCGACCGTCGGGGCGGTGCCGGCCGCGGGCGTGCGCGCGATCAACTCGTACGTCATGCGACGCGCCCCCACGGCCCTGGCCGCGGCGGTGGTGCGGAATGTCCGCGCGCGGTGCAATTCCGCGCGGGAGGACGCGACGTGCGCGGTGACGATCGTCGTCGGCGACCAGGGCGGCGCGCCGGTGACGCTCGACCTCGCCATCCCCGCCGGCGTCGACATGCTCCTCCCGGCGGCGCGGTTCTGGATGGCGCTCGACGCGCCGGGGGTGCTTCCCGCGACGGTGACATTCGTCGGCACGCTCGCGTGCGCGGACGGGGACGAACCGACGGCGACGGTGTTCGACACGTTCGACGTGGTGCAGGACCCACCGCTCTCGTACGTGGCGATGCTGCGCGCCGCACAGGCATCCACGCCGTGCAGCGCAGAGTCGTGCCTGTTCGAACTCGAGAGCAGCCACGGACCGTTCTCCACGCTCGGTGCCCACGCGGTGACCGTGGCGGCCGAGCTGTACACCGCAGACGCCGCGTCGCCGGGGGTGTTCACGACCGCCGGCATCATCACGCACGCAGCGCGGTTGGTGCTCTCGAACGTCTCGTGCGCCAGGTCGCCGGACGCGTGGCGCGCGGCGATCGGCTCGGGGCTGTCGCCAATCGTCCGGTTCCCGCGCGCGACGATCCCCGGCACCGTCGCGCTGTCGGAGCGACACCTGACGCGCCTGCTCCGCCTCGCCGCGCGCGGGAGCACGATCGACAAGATATACGCGATCGCGATCGCGATCGAGCTCGACGTGCGCGCGGGGGTGCGGATACCGACAGCCGTCGCCGATCTGGTCACCGACGCCACCGACATCATGGTCGATTGCCCGCCAGACGACACGATGGTGTGGTCTGCGGTCAAATTCACCGGCAGAGTGTGCGCGGGCAGGGACGAACCCACACTGTTCGGCGTCTACGCGGCACTGCTGTACCATGCGTCCGGTCGCTCACCCGAATTTCCGGCATGTCCGTCCTGAATGGCTGGGTTGGGGGGGGGGTATCATAAAACAGCAGAACGAGGGAAAAAAATATACGTGTTCGGCTTTTGTCGGATCCGGTGCGAGAGGAGTTCACTGTGGTGCGGGGGCGGTGGTTGTGAGATGCTCCTTCATGCGGGCGATCGCGACGAGCGCGTGGTGCTCCTCGTCCTGCTTCTCGAACGCGTTCTTCATGGTACCGAAAAACACTTCGTTCACGAGGTACACGCAAAACAGCAACGCGTGAAAGATGATGCGGACGATGAAAAACGTGTCCACCGCGTCGACGGGGGGAACTGCCTCGGTGGTCGACTCTGGCCAGACAGACGGCTTGCCGCACATACACGCGAATACGATGAGTTTCAGCAGCAGCAGAACGATCGCCAGGATGTTGAACACATGGGCCGCTACCATGAACAGAAGCCCGGGCGCCTTGCTGCGATAGCCGGCCGTGACGTACGTGATGGCTGCCTGCGGTCCGATCAGATACACGACCTCGAGAATCAGCAATATGTGCTGTGCGCCGAATCGCTCCTTTGCCCAGACCAGCAACCCCGGCTCCGTCAGCCAGTCTATGGTCAGCCCGGTCTTGGGGTATACCACCGACGACGCGGTGAGAGCGAGTAGCACGAAGCATATCATTTCCAGCAGCATCTGGACCCCGACGAATGCGAGTTCCATCATCGCGTGGCCGATGTCGTCGCGCGCCGTGACGCTCATGTCGCCCTTCATGGCGCGCGCGGTCTGCGCGGTCTGCACGACATATCCGTCGATTATGTCGCCGTCCAACCAGAGCAAGGCCGCCGCGACGAGCGACTCCATGATCCGGGCAAAGAATGCCCGCCTCCCCGCGATCGTGCCGAGAACCAGCGACTCTCTCGTGCAATCCGGGACGTCCGCGCACCACATCGCGGCGATCATGTATACGACGAACTTGGCCACGGCGAACATGATGCCCGCCGCGCAGAGCACCTTGAATACCAGACGCAGGATCCTGGTCGCCTGGGGTATGCGCCGGCCAGAGACGACGATGAGCACCGCAGTCTGCGGCGCCAGAAAATACAAGAACTCGAGGAACGTGAAGACGTGCAGCAGACCCCAGCGACCTCGCAGCCACGCGAACGTGTCTTGCGGGGCGGGCAGCCACCCGATCGTGAGGCCGGGTTTCGTATACACCACGGTGCCGATGTTGACCGCGTACATCGCGAGGAAGTACGCGAGCAGGACCGCCTGGTACAGACCGACGAGCAGAGCGTGGTCGGTGCCGAACAGTTTCATCTTCATGGTGAGACGCTGGAAGCCGGACGCGACCCGCTCGCGGAACTTGCGCTTGGGCGCCTGAGCCTTCTTCCCATCCGGGCCGTCGTCGTCACCGCCGACCGGCGGTTGCATCTCCACGCCCTTTTCCGGGTCGGTGACCGGCACGGGTCGGCGCATGGTCAGCGTTGTCGCTTGTTCGGTCGTCATGCGTGTTTAGTTTGTTGCCAACTAATTCACTGGCGGGGTGTGGGGGTGCGGATGTCCGTTTTTTCCCGCGATCGAATTGCACCGGAGTTTTTTTCTCTGCACGTGAGAAACCGCGACGACAAAAAAAAATAATCCCGGCAGATGGAAGACACTGAAGCAACCACGGCGCCCCCGCCGGCAGCGGTCGCGTACACGCCACGGGAACCGCCACTGCCGCCCGGCGCGGTGCTGCTGCCGGTCGAGATCGGCACCACGCGGATGACGTATGCGATGCAGATGGACAACATGATGGGCGTGATGCCGGTGCCCATGCCAAAGTTGCGCGTCGTCGAGGTGCTGTTCAGGGACAGTGCGCACGCCGCGCTACCGTCGCACGCGCCATCGACGCACATGTGGGGACTGTTGCGGGCAGCCCTCATTCGGCTGAGCCAGTGGGAGACGGATGCCGTGCCAGAGGTTGCGCGGCCGGAGCTCGTGGGACTGATCGATGCAGCGGCCAAGACGTTCGAAGAGACGCAGGTGTACGTGCAGTACGTGGCGGCCATGACAGAGATACGGGACATGGTCGACTGCACCCCGTCGTACAAGGTGGGGTGTGCGGTGATCGCAATGCGCAGATTGGCGGTCGGCCGGTCGGTGGCGCTGATCGAATACGTGCTGGCGCTAGCAAAGGCGCGGCAGTTGTACCCAACCGATTCGTGGCCAAAGCTGGCCGCGGCCGCGCGCGACGATCTGGCAGCGCTGCGCGCCGCGCCCGCCACCGACCCGGCGTTCGAGCCGAGCCTCGGCATGCTCGGGACGGATGGTCTCGCCGCATACCAGACGACGCTGGCCGGGTACGTGACCGGGTCGAGAGTGGTGGCCGGGGGAACCGAGCCATCGTCCGAGACCCCATGGGCCGTCAACGACCTGACCGTGCCCGGCATGCGCGGTCATGTGTGGTTCCACGCGATCAACCCACAATTCCTGCTCGAGGAGGTGGGTCGCGTTTCCGGTGGCATGTTCGGCCCGGATGCGATCCGCGCGATGTCGGAACGGATGGACGAGCAATCGACCGTGCCGCCGGCCATGCCCACGCCCGTGATGGTCGAGGCAGTGAACCGGCCGGCGGAGACTGCGTTGGTGTTCCCGGAGATCGTGCACATCGCGCCGATGCCGAACATCCGCGCGGTGCTCGAATCCGCCGCCGCAATGCGCCGGGCCTCGAGCATGCAATGAACGGTGGGGGGGGGAGAGAGAGAACCCAATAGTGGAAAGGACCATACGCAGCCAACATTTTTTTTTGATCTTCGCATGCCTGGTGCGACGCCGGGTGAGGGAAAAAAAGAGAATGCTACAAACACTGCTTCAGAAGATGGACGCACTCGCGGAAGAGACCGGTCCGGCGCCGCCACCCCCCGCCCAAAAACGCCAGCACATGCTGGAATGCGAAGACGCCGCGCCCTGTACCATCGAATGCATCACCGCCGTGGCGCCGGATGGCTCTGGCGACAACATCGTCCGGCTGGACGCGGACAGGTACGTGTGCCAGCGCCACACGTTCGTGCACACGTGCACGGCGAACACCAAACGGCACCCGGTCGAGATCGGCACGACGGATGGAACGGTCGTGTGCGGATTCTCTGGCATGGAGGTCGCGTGCTGCTGCTCGGCGCAGGACTGGAGCGAGAGCCGATTCTCGGCGCATCGCCGCGACGACACGTGCATGGGGACGCGCGGCGCGGTGTTCGACGCGTCGACGCGCGCCATCGGCACGGCGGACGGCCCGTCGTTCCGCGGGTCGTCGGGGGACCCGTCCCGCGAGATACTGTACGTCGACGGGACCGAGTGCCGCAGCGTGCAGAAGGGCAAGACCAGACCCCGCACGATTGCCCCGAGCACGCCCACGGTCCGCACGGGATCGCTCGTGCGCGGGCTGATGGACACGCTGTTCAACACGCAGATGCGCGAGGAGATCGCGGCGGACCACCGCATGAAGGCGATCGCGGACTTTGAGGACCGCGACGGGCAGTACGTCACCGCGGTCTGGACGCGTGGGTGCCTTCCGCTGCGGCCGTATCGCGATGCGCTCGCGATGCTCATCGCGCAGAAGCACCGGCGCACCGTGCCGCACGTCCACGCGACCGACCACAGTCGCTGGTGCCGCGGCGTGGTCTACATGTGGTCGGCGCTCGCGGACAGGCACGATGTGGTCGCCGACGCCAACTTTGTGCTCGGGTGTCTGTACGAACTCGCGGCGGGGATTCGGCACCACCGCTCCGCGACGGTGCTGTGGCCGGGCGACGACAGATTGTCCGACGCGCTCCCGCCCACGTGCGATCTCGACATGTTCCGCTTCCGGTTCAATCCCATCCGCCCGCGCAACTGCAGCGAGGGCGTGAAGATGGTCCGCGGCCAGCTGAGCAAGCGCGTCGTTTCCGCGGACGACTGCAGACGGTTCGCGACGGCGATCGCAGAGGCGATGGCACCGATACAGGCGATCCGCGCATCCTCCGCGATCGCGTCGGTGGCGCTACAGCTCGAGGATCTGGATGAAACGTCGGGGTTGTTTAATGTGTGCTGAGCGTGCGAGACGAACCGGGAAAAAATAGGAAGAAGATGTCGCAGACCGATGTCGGGTTTATCGTGCCGGACGCCGCGACGCGGCAAGTCGTTCCGTTCGACTGCGGAGTATTCGCTCCTGAGCTGGTGGCCAGACCTGACGACATGCATGCGATACTGACCATCACAAATGAAGAACTCCAACGCGCAATCACGTCTAGTTGATGTGTTTCTTTCCATACTCTTCAAACCTTCGTATTGTTTCAGCGGACACCGACGGTGTGATCGTGGCGCGGCTCGCGACGAGATCCGCGAACGTCACGCGGGGGGCGGCGAGTTTTCCCTGCGGCACCTCCGACGCGAGCATCGCGCGCGCGCCGGGTTCGCCCTCCTTGGCCGGCACGTAGGTGCCGTCGGGCATCTGGCGGAAGAACCGCGCCCTGGTGGAGTACATGGTGGCGCCCCGCACGACCCCCGCGATGTCGGAACCGCTGAACCGCTCCGTCTGACGCGCGATCTCGACGTAGTCCTTGTCGGTCAGCGTGTTCTGCACGCCCGCGAGCAGCGAACGGAACATCGCGGCGCGCTCGGCGGCCGCGGGCAGCCCCACGTAGATGTGCCGCTCGAGCCTACGGCGGAATGCCTCGTCCACGTCCCATGGCACGTTCGTCGCGGCGATCACGAACACGCCGCCCGGATCGTTCAGCTGCTCCAGCAGTTCGGTCAGCACACGCCGGTCCGCGTTGCTCCCGCCGCCACCGTCCGACCGGTTCCGGGAAAACGCGTCCACTTCGTCGATGAACACGATGCTAGGGGCGGCTGACCGCGCCTTCTCGAACACTGCTCGTATGTTCTTCTCCGATTCGCCGATGTACTTGTCGAGCACGAGGGACGGTTTGATCTCAAAGAACCCGCGCGTGCCAGCGGCGGCACGGGCCAGCATGGTCTTCCCTGTCCCGGGCGGCCCGTACAGCAGCACTCCCCCCCACTGCCTCCGCCCGGTGCCCTCTGCGAATAGCTGCGGTTGTGTGAGCGGCAGCACGACGGCCTCCATGAGCATCTGCTTGGCTTCCTCGTTTCCGACCACATCCGTCCAACGCACTCCCGGTCGCGTGGCGGTGGACTGTGCAGTTGGCGGCGGCGCCCGGTCTCTCGCCGCGGTCCGCGAGAGCTCCTCGGCGATCGGCGTGTATTTTTGCGCGAGGGCGACCATCTCCTCGTACAGCCGGTACTCGAGGCGTTTGTCCACCAACTTGCGGGCCGAAACCAACGTGACCAGCGCCTTCCGGTACGTTTCGAACGCGCTCGCGGTGTCGCCGCGTAATCTCTGCCGATCGCCTTCGGCAAATAGGTCCTTGGCCGTCCGATACATGCTAATTTCCATATCCGCGTCGTTTGTAGCCAAAGATGGGGTGATAGAATTTTGTTCGTATCGTTCTCGCCTCGTCGACCCACGTGTGCGTGTTGGTGGAGTTTTCACAAAAGTGTGCTTTTTTGACGGAGGGGGGGGGGTCACAACCACACGGCGATGATGACGACCATGATCGCCAGCAGGAATACCGCGACGATCAGCGCCTTCTCATCGTCATCTAGATTGCGGAAGCGTCCGCGGGCGTCGAGCACGATCCGCTGGCACACCTTGCGCACACTCTCCACGCCGAACGTGCGTCGGTTGGATCCGCGCATTCCGGCAACGGCGAACACTGGCGTCGGTCCGGCGGCGGCGGCCATGATCTTCGCGTCATCCCAGCTTATGGCTTCGGTCATCGGGAAAAAAAAAATATCGAGTGCGTGTGTATTTTTCCGAATTGGCCGGAAAAGATATTTTACAAAACGAGTCGGCGACGAATGGCTGCGATGCGTACGCTTCACGAGGCGGTCGGACGACTGCATCTGGCGCGCAAATTGACGTTGGTGCTCGACCTCGACGAGACGTTGACCAGTTCGCCGCGGGGCGACGGTGGGGAGACCCTGATCGAACCGCGCCCGTACGTGCATAGATTCCTGGAGGAGACGTCGCGTACATATGAATTGTGCCTGTACACACACGCCACCGCCGAGCACGCCCGCCGGGCACTCGCGATACTCGATCCGTTGCGCAGCATATTCGGCGGTCGGGTGCACACGCGCGGCGACTCGTCGCTCGACGTGCCCCAGAAGCACCTGTTGCCAGAGATGGGCGGATCGCGCATGGCCGTGGCCGTGGATGACCGTCACGACGTGTGGAAATGGTACGCGGCGAACCTCATACAGATCGAACCGTTCAACGCGTTCCCGCTGCCGACGCAGTGCGCGGTCATCGACTGGCGCGAGGATCGTGCGCTGCTGTCGGTCGCCGCGAATCTCGCCGTGATCCACGCCGAATTCTACAGACGGGTCGACATGGGCGGGTGGCCGATCATGCGGGACGTGATCCGCGATCTCCGCGGGGGTGTGCTGTCTGGAGCGGTGCTCGCGTTCAGCTGCGTGGTCCCGCCCGAGGAGTCGCTGGTGGACAGCTACCACTGGCGCGTCGCAACCGCGCTCGGTGCGGTGTGCGTGCGGGAAGTCACCGCAGTCGTCACACACCTCGTCGCGCGGATCGACGGCGTGCACCGGGTCACACTCGCGAAGGAGCTCGGCACGGTCAACGTCGTCAGTCTGGAGTGGCTGGACGCTGCCATCGGGACGTGGACGCGTCCTGACGAGACGCTGTTCGCCGTGCCGACGCTGCGCGACGACGATTGGTCGTTGGTGAGGATGATCACTGCGGATGCCTTGGGAACGGGGTTTATCTGAGACACCGTCTTTCCCCCTTTTTTGTCCCCACACACACACACTCTCTCTCTCGCGCATGGTTCGAGTTTCGGAACGGACCACTCTCGTCGACGCCGGCGGAGGAGTGCGCGTGCGCGAGTTAAAAAAGGCACACGGAACACGAATGTCGGAAAAAATGTTCGGCGACGACGGCGAGTCGGCGCTTCCCGGCGCGGCGATGCCGCGGATGCGACCACCGGGGATATTCGAACGCGTCAACGGATGGGTCACGCGCGTAGTGCGGGCGTGGAATGAGATTGACCCCGGCAAGCTCGAGGACGACGAGGACGACGATGGGAGATCCGTCCATTGCGTGTACGGGATCACGGCGCTGGCCGCAGGCACGTTGACACCGCTGCCCGTGCCGACAGCTCCGCCCCCCACTTCCGCGGACAGCGACGACGACGATGAGAGCGGTAACAGCGACGATGATGATGACGACGATGACCGACCGCGGCACCGCGCGGATCGGCACGGCCACCAACGACGCCCGGAGCACGTCTCGGATCGCGTTCCCGCGAGCGAGTGGCTGGTGCACGTGTTGGGGATGCCAGAGGCGGAGTTCCGGCGGCTGCGCGACGACGACCTCTCGGCGGCGATACACGCGGCCACCGCGGGCGGAGATCCGGGGACCGACGTGTCCACGGGCTCGACGGGCCTCGTGGTGGTGAACAGGCGGACGAGCGAAGAGTTCTGCGCGGGCCGCGTGATGACGGCGCCGCTGAGCACGTTCACGTCGCTGCTCACTCCACCGTCCGGCGCCATGTTCGCGCGGCTGCAGGTGATCGTGCCCTCCCACGGCAGCGACGGGCTGTCGACTGCCGCATTGCTGGCAAATCCGCCATGGCCGGACGCGCTATTCCAGGTGGAGACGGGTTTCAACGCGCTGCCGGTCGAGTGGGCGGATACCGCGGGCATGGCGACGAGCTCCGTCGCGTTTCCGCTCGACGCGGGCCGGGTCGACGGCCAGCCGCTGACGCAGTTGCTCCCCCGGTCGCGGACCGGAAAGGCCCTCATACCGCCGCACGTCGCGACGGCGGCGGCGACCGTCGTCCGCGCATACGCCGCGCACTACTCGGCGATCACGCCGACGGCGCCGCCCTCCGCGTGGCGGCAGAGCGGGAAGAACCAGATCTGCATGCTGGCGAGCGACGTGTTCCAGCATCACCTGCAAGTGGTGGATGGGGCGGTGCTCGTCAAACCCGGCGACACGGGGTTTCCGCGGTCGGCCGCCGAGCGCGACAACCTTGCGCAGCTGTACCAGGCGGTGTGGCAGCAGGGATGCCAGGTGACGTTCTCCGGCATCGCCGGCCAGGGCGGGTCGCTCGAGCTCGCGCCGTCCGGACGGTTCGTCGATCTCGTGTTCGGGGCAGCCGTGGGCGAGGCGTACAACAGACGCGACCTCGACGCGCGGCCGGCCGACGACCTCGTGGCGTTCTTCCTCGAGGTCGCGTATGCCGCCGCATACGCGGTGGCGATGCACCTCAGGCACGAGACGCTCGTGCTGACGCTCCTTGGGTCCTCGCCGGCGCAGGCCCTGTACGCGATCCAACACGCCCACATGAAGTACACGTCGAGTTGCGTGTGCAGCATTCGGCGGGTGGTCATCTCGTTCGACTCGCAACGGCCGGCGCCGGCCGAGCTGGATAGCTGGCTTTCGGTGATGGCGAGCCAGGGAATCGGATTCTCAAAGTGCGAGGCATCCGACACCGCCACCATCACCCCGGTGTTCGAGGTCGGGCCGCATCTCGCGCCGCTCGGCGATGCGGGATGCATAGTGGGCGACTCGTCGTCGTCATCGTCGGCGCAGACATCCATCCGCGGATCGACGGTGTGACACTCGACCACAAAAAAAAGAGGAAAAAAGATGTACCTTCCCCTTTTCACCCCCTCCCCATCAGTGTGTGAGCGCGACCGAGTACGACGCGACGCCGCACATGTTGCCAGCGTTGCGCGCGATCTGCACAAAACCGGACAGCCCCCAGTCCGTGCCCCAGCTGTTCCTGGCGATCCAGTAGTCGCGGGTGTAGCCGACGAGCAGGATGGCATGGTTGAGCCTACGATTCCCGCAGCGGGAATCGTATATCACGCCGCTGCGGAAGTTGCGGAACACCGCGGACGACGCGTCGATCGCGATCGACACCGGTCCGCGCTCCGCGAGCGCGCGCGCGAGCGCGTTCTCGTCGCCGCGGGGGAGCGTGGCAAAGCCCACAAACTTGGCCGCGACGGCGGTCCGATTGTACGCGCACGAGCCCTTGACGGCGGTGTACCGGTAGTCCTCGTCGCGCATGAGCCCGGCGCGCACCGCGTACGCCGCGGCGGCCACCGTGTCGCCGCCGTCGCAGCCGCATCCGCTCGTGCAATCGACGAGCTGCTGCATCGACAGCGGCGCGATGACCGGGTCCGCGTCGTCCGGACGCTGGCCAAAGTACGCGTTCACGCTCTCGCACATGCCGCCGACCGAGAATGCCCAGCAGCTGCCGCAGTTCGCCTGGTCGAGCGCGGGTCCGACCGCCCCGAGCCGGCGATAGTCGACGCTCGGCGGGATCTCGGTGACCGTTCGCGATCGCGGCATGGCCTGGATGCCGGCGCGCCGAAACTCGTCGGCGTCGTACGAGACGCGCAACCCGAGCACCTGCCGCTCAAACTCGTCCGCCGTGAGGTCAGAGTACGCGTTCGGCGCGAACTTGGCCGTGTTGGTCGGCTCGTCGTTCATGCGCTTGATCTCCGCGATGTTTGCGTGGAACACGTCCCGTCGGCGCGCGTCGTCCGACCGCGTCTTGTACTCCTTCCGGTACTTGAGCTTCCAGGCGCCCCAGTCGTCGGCCTCGTCGATGGCTTGCGCCACGACCGCCAGCGCGATGATGCACCACAAAACACGATTTAACATGTTGAAATGTATTGAGGGAGGTCTTTCGAGGTGTGCTTCCGGTGGAGATGCATGTGTGCGATTGTTTGGTTTTTTTCGGTGGGGTGCGTCATTTAAGGTGCAGGTCGAGCGTGAACGACCCGTCGACGACGTGGCCCGTCCACAGGACGACGTTCCGGCTCGAGAGCCTGACGACGACGCCGACGGTCGCATTGCGCGCGGCGACGCGCAGCGTGGCGTTGGCGAACGTGGCGATGTGCGTCACCCACGCGCTCGCGCACGTCGCGTCGAGCGCGGTGTCGGTCGCGGTCGTCAGCTGGCCCACGCACGGGCCGGCGATCACCGCGGTCGCCCCGGACTGCTCGGGGTCCAGCACCAGCGAGTCGCACGTCGCACCGACCCCGGTCGTGGGGGCGATCTCGAACGAGTCGAACAGGAGGCGGTAGTTCCCGCTGCCGTCGAACGGCGGCAGCGGCGCGCTCCCCCACACCCCGACGTGACGCGCCGCGGCGTCGATCGACACGTGCGCGGCGTCGATCGCCGCGTCGAGCGTCCACCCCGGCGCGCCAGACAGCCCGGCCGCGACGCGCGGGCCAAACGCGACGGCCGTCGGCAACACGGTCGCCGGCCGCACGTCGACGGACACCGTGGTCTGGCTGAGCGCCTTGAGCGCGATCGTGCCGGCCGGGTCCGACACCGCGCCGACGATCTGCCCGCGCGTGGCGGTCCACGCCCCGGCGCGCACGGCGCTGTCTGGCGCGTCCATGAAGATCGCCGAACACGCGGAATCGTCCGATTGCTCCATGAACACCCCGACCGGGTTGCCGAGCGCGCCGGGCGGGGCCGTGGCGGTGGCGATGTTCAGCTCGGTCGTCTTCGTCACGCTGAACGGGGAGGGGATGCGCAGCGTCGGCCGGACGACCGCGATCCACCCGCTCGCGTTGAACGCCGCGGTGGGCGCGAACACGTGGCCGAACATGTCCGCCGTGACGCGCACCGCCGCGATGCGCCACGTCTGCGCGACGAACGACACGGTGCACGCCAGCTCCTGCGCCGCGGCGGGCGAGAAGCACGCGAGCTCTGCCGTCGCGCCGCCGTACGACCGGCTCGACGCGCGCACGCCGAACGACTGGTCGGTGCATCCCGCCGTCGTGTCGTACGCCACGCCGAGCGCAAAGTCGGGCGACCCCGAGTAGCTGACGAGCGTGCGCCACTGCGAGCTCCGCCCGCGCACCGCGACGGCGGAGCCGGTGATGCGGAACAGCCCGTTCGCGGACGTCACCGTCGCGCGGTTGAGGTCGGCCGTGATGAAGCACGCGATCCTGCGCATCGCGGACATGACGCCCACGATGATCCGCAGCATCCGCGACGCCAGCCGCACGTCGCGCGGTCCGTTGCGGAGCATCGTCCTGGCCGCGGCGGCCCAGTCGAACGTCCACGACGCGTTGTCGGTTTCCGCCTCGCCGAGCACCACGTGCAGCGCTTGTGCAATGTCGCCATCGTCCGATCCCGAGGTCGGCGACGGCGGGGGTGCGATCGTCGCCGTGAGCGGGGCCACGCACGCACCCCGATGGACGTCGCCGCCGGTGATGTCCAGCGAGTAGATGAGCACGCCGCCGGTCACGGCACCAAACGCCCACGATATGACCGACGACGGGGCGATGGACACCGTGACCGTCTCGGCGACGACGCACGACCCGCTTATCGTGTACATGACGGTGGTCGCGGTCGCGCTGTTGAACCCCCCGATGCTGATGTCGCCGATGATCGCGCTCGGCAGCACCCGCGCGACGATCGACCGCATGACGCCCGGCTGCAGCGCGATGATCACGAGCACGGGCACGATGATCATCAGCACCGCGACCAGCGACGTCACGAACACGCACACGTGCACGCAGCATCTACCCTTTCGCAGCCGTCTGCGTGCGGATGGACGCGGCCGGGTTTCGTCTTCGTCTGCCTGTCGCAGCGGTTGGCTGGCGTCATCCTCGGGGTCGCTTCGCTGGGCCGTCGGCGGTCTGGCCGCCAGCACGGCGGTGGCGCGCCGCTGAATATCGGCCATCACGTGCGTGGCGCTCGCGATCGCTGCGTGTGCTTCGTCCTGCGTCATATATTTTTTTCACTCTGACTGCACAGTCTCGAAAAACAGAACCGGGCGCGTTTTATTGTCTCGTTTCCCCCCACCCACCATCAACACTCTGCTATCGTGACGGACAATTTGACCGTCTGGTCCACCACCTTTGGTCCACCGAGCGTGCCATAACCGATGGATGCGATGTACGTGTACTCTGTCGGTTTGAGCGGCCATGCCCGTGCGACCGTCCTTGTTCGCACCGTCCGGGCGGTGGCGTTGGCGACGATCGAACCGCTCGCAACGGTGTCCATTGTGTCGCGCGTCTGCCCCCACTTCACGTCGTACTGCTCGCCGTGGATGGTGGATATCTCGGGACCGAGGTCGAGGCAGGCCACCCCAGACGCCACCGGGGACCCGACCGGCGTGCGCACCTCCGCGAGGACCCGCGTCGGCACGAAATCGGGCGGGAGACTGCCGCCGAACGTGTAGTTGCCGCTGGTCGAGTTCGTGATGTTGAGCTCGATGTCCACGCCCCGCGCGTCGACCGCCGCCACCCGCGGAAAACCGCCCACCGTCCACGTGTCGCGGATGTTGAGCGTCCCTTCCACGATCCTGCGCACCGGGATGGGCCGGGCCGCGGTGACGGCGACGGTGAATCGCTTCTCCGCGACGCGGTCGCGGCACGCGACAAAGTTGGACGTGCGCGGCGCCGCGTCGAGCGCCCACGCGGTCTCGTAGTCCGCGCGATGCACGACCGCGCCAAACGACAGCGACACCGTGTGCGCGTAACAGAACGAGACGTTGACCGGTTTCTGGCCCCCGTGCACGCACGACCGCGTGCCATGCGTGCGCGCCGGCGTGTACCTGTACACGATGCTGTTCTCTGGCTTGAGCGGCGGGGGTAGCTCGACCGTCGCGTTGGTGATGTTATCCCACGCATAGTGCGGCGTGTACGACGTGATGATGACCGCGTACATGTTGTAGTCGTCTCCTATGGACCAGTCGATGCAGTGCATCGCATCCGTCGAGATGTTCACGCTGAACACCGTGCGGGCCGTGATGTTATCGTACGTCTCGAGCGCGGTGGCATTGCCGAACACCGCGTCCGCGCGGTACGCGGCATCTTCCGCGTTGTATCCGTACCCGACGCCGTCCGCGCAGGTCACCGCGAGATACTTCACGGCGACGCCGATCGACGACGCGGCCGAAGTGCTGCCACCCCGCCAGTACGGTAGGGGATTGCTCGCAGGGCAACTCGACTCGTGCGCGGTCACGACCGCCGCAAAGGCGAGCACTATTAGTCGGATGGCGAACATCGCTTTTTTTCCCCGTGTGCACGCACTCCAACAACACGGAGCACCATCTTCGCGGCGGGCTTTTTCCGACCTCTGGACGACCGGACAGACGGAGGCACGCTGGGGCCTCTCCCAATTGGTTGGCATCCGCACCCGCCGTCGGATGTGTGCCTCGCTCCCGCAATTTCCGTCCGGCGATGTCCGACTATTTGCGCGGGGCACTTTAAAAAAAATGGAAGCGGCGTCGTCCAATTTGTCGGATTTAAAAAAAAGTACAGACGACGGACAATGATCGACATAAGCGGGATCGATAAGGTGACGCTGCTCGAGGCCCTGTGGCATAGGTCGAGCACCCCAGCGTCCGTTATGGCATGCGGGGTGGTTGGCGATTTCGATCGCAACCTCGCGCGGCGTGCGGTGTTGGGTCCGATCGACTATTTCGGTCTTCACCCCATAAAGGCCGACATCAGCGGCGTCCGCGCGGATCCCCGCGGGTTCGACGACGAGACCCACCACGGCGCGTTTGCGCGCGTGGTGGCCGTGCTCCGCGGCGCACCCCCGCTGCCGGATTCTCAGCTACATTGTCCGCGTAGTAAAACCAGCTATTTCGTCCCGAATCGTGTCATGGCATGCCCGGGTCGCCCAGAGACGATGGGATGCGAACATTGCCCGTTCATGCTCGCATCGCACAAGTGAAAAAAAAATATGATGGGTTTTTAATTTGGGGGGCGTGTAAGATACCACCCAACCAGCTTTTCATTGGCAGACACGACCAGATAGAGTTGCTCGTCGCCTATCGTCCACCGCGAGATGACGGTGGCCGACTGTGCGTCGTCGCGCTCGCACACGCGGTGCACGTCGGGGTTGGTGCCGGCGATGGTTGCCATGATGCCGGCGACGGTTGTCGGCGGGGTGGCGCGCGGCTCGTCGCGCGTGGCCATGTAGCGGGTGAGCACCATCTCAAACTGCCGAAATTCGTGCGTGCCCTCCACCGCCACGCGCGTCGCGTGGGGCACGTGGTCCGACCAGTGCACCCTCGCACCGATCACAGCCTCGCGGTCGCCGGCGAGGTCGTCAAAGTTGGCGCACGTCGCCGCAGTCTGGCTGGCCGACCACGGCAGCGGCTGTGCTTCGGCCTCCTCGATGAGCGTTTCTTCCAGCGTCACGCCGCGCCCCTCGTCCGTGGTGCGCGGATCGTGCCCGGCGTCCCGCTGCCGTTCGTCGTCGCCGTCGTCCGAGTGTCCGCGACCGCGCTTTTTTCCAGACATTTTTGTCAGTTCCGGAGGTGCGGTTGTCGAATTGGATCCAATGCAAAAATCGAAGCGATGAAACGGGCAAACGAAGGCGAATCGAGCGGCGCACCGGCGGCCACGCACCCGTGCTTAGGCGACGTTCTCAAGTTTTTGGCCCTGATGCGCGGGGAGGTCGGGTCGCCGGAACCCGCGCGCGCCGAGCGGCGCACTCCGGAAGCGCACGTCGCAGAGTGCGCCGCGACGATGCGCCGCGAGACCGCCAGGTCGCCGGTGCCCGAGTTTTCCGCCGACCAGGCTGCCGTGTTCGACGTCGCCGTCAACCGGCGCGCGTCGGTGTTCATCGCCGGCGCGGCTGGCACGGGGAAGACGTTCTGCATGCTGCGCATCCACAGGCAGCTGGCCGCGATGTTCGGGTCGGCCATCGTCCTCGCATCGAGCACGGGTAAGTCGGCCGTCGCCATCGGCGGCCGCACGCTGCACGGCTTTGCGGGCATCGGGCTCGGACGCGAATCCGCCGAGCAGCTCGCGGCGAGGGTGCGCAAGAGCGCCGCGGCGTACAAACGCTGGCGCAGCACCGACACGCTCATCATCGACGAGATATCGATGATCAGCGGGGCGCTGTTCACCAAGCTGGACACGATCGCGAGGACCGTCCGCGGCCGCCCGTCCGAACCCTTCGGCGGCATGCAGATCGTCGCCTGCGGCGACTTCTTCCAGCTCGAGCCCGTCGAAGTTGCCGCGGAAGGCCAATGCTTCGACTCGCCCGCGTGGAGGACGACGTTTGGCGACAACGCGTTCATGCTCACGGTGCCGCATCGGCAGGCGGGCGACGCGCCGTTTCTCCGCCTGCTCGACGAGCTTCGCGACGGGGCACTGTCCCCAGAATCGTCCGCGCTGCTCGGGACCCGCGTCGGCGCGACGATCGCCGGCGGGGCCCCGTGGCTCGTCGCGAGACGCGACCGGGCCGCGAAGATCAACATGGACGAATTCGCCAAGCTCGGCGGCGGGACGCTCGTGTACGACGCGGCGCGCAGGCCGGGGTCGGACGCCCGCGCGATCGACGACATGCTGCGCCAGGGCGTGGCGGACGAGCGGCTCACGCTCCGCGTCGGAGCGCGCGTGATGCTGACCGCCAACCTCGACCTCGCGAAAGGTCTGTGCAACGGAGCCATGGGCACCGTGATAGACTTTGTCGCGCCGCCGTCCACCATCGACACGCACGTCCCGGGAAAGACGGTGCACCTCCCGGTCGTGCGGTTTGACGGTGGCGTGGTCTCGGAGATCGATCGGCACGTGTGGGAGCACGTCGACGGCGTCGGCAGGGGCGACGCGTGGCTCGTCCAGATGCCGCTCATCCTCGGCTGGGCCATAACGATACACAAGGCGCAGGGCATGACGCTCGACGCGGCGAACGTCGAGATTGGCGGGTGCTTTGCGGGTGGCCACGTGTACGTCGCGCTGAGCCGCACGCGCACGATCGCCGGACTGCGCATCGACGCGGTGCCGGATCCGCGCCGTTACGCACCAAATCCCGCAGTCGCCGAATTCTATCGCACGTCCGTGCGCAGGTGCATCGCGTGAGCCGGGTGATGGAAAAAACGGCGCATAGGAGTGAGGCCCCCCAGACATCTGAAACCCCCCGTGCAAAACACACCACAACACGCGCAGAAGGAAAAAAAATCCGCTTCGATGTCATGCCTGACCCAGTTCATTGCAGACAATGAGCGCGGCCTGCCAGAGGTTGGCGGTACCGTACTGTCGCGAGTCGATTTGCTGGCGCTGTTTGTGTTGTTGGATCGTCTCGGCCCGGCGCCCGCCGCGCCGCGCCAGGCGCCCGCGGGAGAGCGGTACGAGTGCGCGTACTGCGGCCGGGAGCAGACGCACGCGGCCGTGATGTCCCTGTTCCTGCCGGGGGTCCGGCTGTGCGAAGCGTGTCACGCGCTGGAGGCCGGCAAGGCGCCGAGGATCCGACAGCCGACGGTCGGCCACTCCACGCGCGGCCCCCCAAAGGGCGTGGAACACGAGGACGAGCCGGCGTACGTCCGTCCGGCTCGGTGGATCGCGCCGAACCAACACGGACTGTTCGCGACGCGGCGCATCCGCGCGGGCGAGATAGTGGCGTGGTACGGCGGCACCGACGGGCACGTGAATCGCATCCAGCCAGCGCGCATCGAGGCGGTGCGCAGCGACTACATCCTGGCGTACCCCGCATACGACCGCGGAGACGACCGCGGACAGGCGTACGAGGTCGGCAACGTGGACGCGGATATTGACAGAATCCGGGACGCGTTGATGGAACCCCCGCCGACGCCGGCCGACTACCACATCGGCCACTTTGCGAACTGCGTCGCGAGTGCGGACGATGCGCATCTGAACGTCGACCTGTCCGTGCGGTGGCTGGATCGGCACTACCGCGGATGCATCATCGCGCGTTACGACATCGATGCGGGGAGCGAGCTGCTCACATACTACGGGAACGCATTCGGTCCGATGGAGTTCAAGAGCCCCCCGGGCTACTATCCGACGTACGCGGAAGAGGAAGCCGAGTCCCAACCGTCGTTCGAGCGGGAAGACGACTGGATCCCGCGGGGCCGCAAACAGACCGCGGCCGCGTGCGCCACGTGCCGGGTCACCCGCCAGACGGACGAGCCCATATTCGACCCGGACGTTGGCACCTACGTGATGCAGGCCGAGGCGCTGGACGAGGTGGCCGAGATGATCGCTCGTCAAATCGCGGAACGGCACCGCGCGAACGCCGATGCGCCGCGCGTCGTCGCGATCGTCGGCGCGGGTCTGTCGACCGACGCGGGTATTGGGGGCTACAGCGGGTTCGGGGCGGCCCCCGCCCCAGCCGCGGCGCCGCCGGGGTCCGCCACGTACCAGGCCGTGACCGTGCACGGCGAACCCGGTCCGGGACACTATGCACTCGCGCGGCTTGTCAAGATGGGGTTCGTCGACGTGGTCGTATCACAGAATGTGGACGGATTCGAACACGCCGCGATGGTCCAACGGGGGGTCGAGGACCGCCTGATCCGCCCCCACGTGCCAAAGGGTGCACCACCCGGCGTCGGGGTCGCGTTCGGTGCCCCGCTGGACCCCGATGTCGTGGCGCGGATCGAGCAGGTTCTCGCGTCCGCGTCGCTGGTGCTCGTGCTGGGAGCGAGTCTCAACGTGGATCCGGTGGCCGGCGCGGTTGCCAGGACGCGCGACGCGCTCAAGAAGGTGCGCGATTCCGTGGCGCTCGTCGAGCCGGGCAAGCGAGCGCGTGCACGGTCCAACCCCAGCTCCATGCCCCGTGGTCTGTCCGTCGCGATGCTCGGACCCGGCACACCGCTGATATGGCAGGTCGATCTCGCTGGAATGGCCCGCACTCTGCGGCACTCGGACATCGCGATGCTGGTGCGAAGCACGGTGACCACGTTCCTGCAGACGCTGCTGCAACACGCCCTCGTCGTGGCGCAAGGTGCCATCTGAATAATTCGTCCACACGCCAAGAAAACACACACTTTCCGGTGAAAAAAATGGTGTTCATCTGCACTGCGTGCAAACGTCCGGTGGGAGGTCTGGTCGTGACGCGCGATGTCGGACAACCCGAGATGCGCACGTACGAGTGTTCGTGCGAACGCTGCAGGTTGGTCTGGCGCTGGAGGACCGGCCGCGAGGAGGACCACGTGGCCATCATGCTGACCGCCGACAACGCACTGTGGGAGGATTTTCCGCCCGCACAATGTATCCGCATCGGCGTCGGGTCCGGCCTCGCGGGCGCCACGATGTCCACTTCACACGCTATCGCAAAATGGTGGTAATAGAAAATTAATCCATCTTATGATGACCGGACGTGGTTGCAGTGGCGCTTATGGCGGGTGTGTCCAACGTGGGTTGTGCGTACCTGTCGCGTATCATGTGGATGTACGCGGAGATGTGGGGATATGCTTGCCCGTGATTCTGTGTTGGGATGGCGCCAGTGCGCACTTGTTCCGAGATTGCGCCGAGCACGAACGCGAGGTGTTCGTGGCCGTTCATCCTCGCCACTCCCGCCAAGGTGTCGCCGTCGCCGGAGTCGTTGCCACCGAGTTCGTACGGGCACGAAAATCCCCGCGTTAGATAGGGCTTCAACAGGGTCAGAACCAAGCCTTCATAACCATAACGACACGCGACGTGGAGCCGACTTTCCATTTGTTTTTTTAGCTGTCCTCAATTGGGTGTTCATCTTCATCGGCCCGCTTCAGCGGCGTGGCCGTGCGAAGCGGCGACACCGTGCGCGGTGCGGTGGTTGGGGACCGCACCAGCGCCATGGCCTCGGGCCAGTACGTCGGCGCGAACAACTGCCGGATTTCGGACGGCGACAGATACTTGCACGCGTCCGGCGCCGCGCGCAGCGCGTCGAGACGTGCACCGTCGGTGGGCAGCGATCGCAGTGCACGTATCATGGACGCCGCGTCAGTTTGCCGCGGGGGTACCATGGTCGCTGACCAGAATTCCGAGCGTGTGCTGACCCAGTCCGGCTGTGGGGACAGAGTCTCGTCCCGGGACGGTGTTTTATCGGACATCTCAGTTTTCGGTGCGTGTGGATTCTGGTGCAAATAATACACGAATTGGAAAAGCCCGAGACTTTTTTTTTCTGCCCGGCGAGTGGCCCGCCCGTTCGCGTGATGCCAAAAACCCTCCTGCCGCGCAATGCGACCATTACACGCGACACGGGTGATGAAGATGACTAGAAAAACTCGCACCATGTGCACTGCACTGCCGCATGGATTTTTGCAACGAACGACACGGCCGCGACTTCTCTGAAAATGACGACGTCGCCACCAGGATCATTGATCCCCGCCTCCATGCCCGGCGCAGAGTTGCAATGGGGCATCGGAAATGTGTGGAGCACGCACATGGGCACGTTCGCGGTGTCGCGCGAGCGGGTGTACGGGTACGCGGTAGTCGCGGCGGTGGGAATCCCCGGGGTCGTGCTGTTGCCGCCGGATGCATATCACTTTGGCGTGTATTCGACAAAAATGGGCGCAGAAGCCGAAGCAAAGCGCAGGTGCACCGAACAGCGCACCAGGGGCAGGGGAAAAATCACGCCCGATGTGATCCGGAACGTCGCCGAACCGCACAGACCCGCCCCGTACGTACAAGGATTTGTTCTGAGGGGCGAGTCTCCGCTATGGGAGTGCGTCTTATGCACCGAAACGAGGGTGAGCGCCGGCCAGCCCTTGCTGTGCCACAACTGTCTCGGGTGTTGCACGATGCATCCGGCAAACGTGGGGGGCGCGGAGAATCGACTGCGCGCGGAATTGCTGCGACGCAACACCAAAGCAATCGACGGCGGGTCAGCGGCGTGGGCAGTCGTGGCCCGGTCCATGGAAATCTCGCGGAAGTTCGAGGATCTGCGCGTGAAGATGGATTGGCTGGGTCGGCTCGGTCGCTGGCAACACGCGATGCACACCGACGCCGTCGTCCAGTGTAGACGCTGGTTCTTTTCGCAGGCACAGCAGATGATGTTCGGGCTTCAGACCCAGGTCTCCGCGACGGACGCGGTGTGCGATTCGGTGCGTTCGGAACCCAGATTCCCGCGCGAGACCGATCCGTTTCCCGGGCAGCCTGACGATAAGGCGATATTGGGAAACGTGTTCCGCGGCACGGCGAGGTCTCTGGTGACACTGATCAACGTGCAGATCGCGGAATTTGACCGCATCGAGAATGACGGAACAAACTATCCGATCCTGCTCCTCGCGCAGCTGTGTGCATGGCAACCGGCGCTGCGGGCCATTTCCGAGCTGACCGCGCAGCTTGCCGCGCAGCTCTGACGCGAACAAAAATGCCATTGACCGACTCGCCGTGAAAGATATACCCACCACACGGACATCAGAGCGCGTGTGCAGAAGGGGAAAAAATTCTCAGCCACACACCCATCGGAACGTGAGCATGTCAACCTCTGTTGGTAGTTTGATCGTCCCCGCGACGGTGCCCGGTACGCAGTTTCAGTGGGGGATGGGCGATGCATGGCACGTGCTGGCGTACGTGCGCAACGTCCAGCCGCACGGACCGAAGTACGCGCAGGCGACCCGCGAACAGATGGACCGGAATGACATCTTCGGGTACGCGGTAGTTGCCGTGCCCGGTGGGACGGGCGGCACCGTCCTCGCATTGGGGGTGGACGCACATTTCGGCATCTACAGCCATTTGGTAGATGCCATAGACGAGGCGATCCGCAGGAAGGCCGAGCAGATCGCCGGCATCAAGTGTATCATGCCGGACGCAATGCGGGATGTGATTTTTGGCCAGCCTCTGGTGACCGGCGAGTCTCCCCGGTGGATTTGTGCCGCGTGTGGAGGCGAGACACGCGCCGACCGGCGCCCGGCGCTGTGCGCGTGGTGCCTCGGCTGGTTCGTGCAGTATCCGTTCGACGTCGCCGCGGATCTGCGGCTGCTGTTGCACTCGTTCGACGGTTTTGTCGTGTCCGAGCTGTACATGGTGTCGGGATGGAAGATCGTGACGGAGACCATCCTCCTATCGGATCTCCTGCTGCAGCTGGGCGGAATGGCGAGAGACATCGAGAATCGCTGGCGCTTGACCGGCGGTGGGTACGGCACCGCGGTCCTGGACCATTGCGCCCGTGTCATGCACACGCGCGCGGGAGTGTGCGCGCAGCTGCTCGCCCGGTGCCGGGGCGGAACTCCCCCGCTGGGGATACCGCAGCGCGTCGAGGCGCTCCCCGCGGCCGGCGGCGTCTTTCTGGGGGTGCCGGTCGACGAGGAACTCCGGGTCGAAAAGTTCGCGGAGGAAATCCGGCGCGTGGTCTCCGCGTTGCGCGCCGCGGAGATCAGCCTCGCCGAAGTCGAACAATTGCCGAGTTGTTTGCCCGGGCTCACCAGCCGTCTGTGCGCATGGCGGCCGGCCATGCGGGTCATCGCGCAGCAGATCGCGCGGGTCGGCGAGCTGTCCTGACCAGATCGAAATGATACTGGAGGCCAAATAACTGGGCATAGAAAAAAACCAAACGTCGCCGAAAAAAAAATGACCGTTGATCTCTTTACACACCCCGCCCCATTTTGCGGACGCGGCCCGACGCTGGACATACTGCCGGCATTATACGACCGCACGCTGATCGCGCTGCGCGAACGCATGGTGGATGGTGCAGTGCACACGTGGACGTGTGGTCACCTCGGCGATCCGCACCACGACATCTCGCGCCCGGCAAAGGATGCGCTCGACGTCGCAGCGCAGTACAACACGTCGACCGAACACCCCGGCGTGGTGCGCGACATCGAACTCAAACTCGTGAATGCGGTCTGCGGTGAGATATTCGGGTACGATCACGTGAAGTGCTGGGGATACGCGTGCACCGATAGGTCGGTCGGCAACCTGGTGGGGTTGTGGATCGCCCGCGATCGTGCACGAGCGACCGGCCGGCCGTCCGCGCGAGTCGTGTTCGCGTCCGCGGATGCGTGCCGCAGCGTGGCGCGCGCGTGCAGGATCCTCGACCTCGAGCTCCGCGCGGTGCCGGCGGACGGGCCGATGCGGACGCCGACCGCGGACGACCTGCGGGGCGCGGACGCGCTTGCCGTCGTCGCGACGATCGGCACGTCGTACACCGGCTCCGTCGACGACGTCGTTGGCATACGTCGGGTGGTGGCCGAGAGCGGGTTGCCGGTGTGGGTGCACGCGGACGCCGCGTACGGCGGCTACTTTGCGTACGTCGCGGGGTGCATCCCGTCGCTGCGCGACTGCGACTCGGCGGTAGTGGACGTGGGCCAGTGCGGTTACGGACCGCGCGGCGTCGCCGTGGTCGGCGTGCGCAACGGGGTCGACACGTGGCACGCGTGCGGAACGGACGCCGATCCGTGGATGCCCGTGATCGAGGACGACCGCGCGGGCGCGTCGATCATCGCGGCGTGGCACAGTCACGAACAGATCCGTGGCATGTACCCCACTCTCATGGCAAATCTGTTGCGCGGCGCGGACGCGCTGACGCGCGCGATCGTCGCGAAGGGCCACGTGATCGTGGGCCCGTGCGGATTGAGCGTCGTGCGGTTCGCGTTCAGGCCGGAGGAGCGCATGCCGTATTACGCGACGCGGTTCTGCGATTCCGCGAACACGCGCCACGGCGGGATCGCGCTCACCACGACGACCGTGGCTGGTCGCGTGCTGTTCCGCATCGTCGTGATGGACCCGTCGTTTCCGTCGTATGCGCAGAACGTCGCGGATTGGCTCGAGACAACGCGCGTGCACTATGATCGATCCATGAAGGTGTGATGACCTTCCCCCCCCCCAACTCTTTACAGAAATCACCCACCTTTGGTCCCATTCAGACCAAACCTCATGTCATTCGCGTGGTGGCGTTCGACGTGATTGTGCTCCATCGTTCCCAGGTCGTACCCGTCCGTGGGATGGCCAACGGCGACGACCGCTGCCATGTTTGTCCACGTTCCGCCATTGCCCATCGCGGTCCACAGCAGCGCGAGATCGACGAGCATCGCGGCCCTGGGTAACGGGGGCGAGCCGCCACCCGACGCGATCTCGGCCAGGTTGCGCACCGCACCCCAATGGCCGGCAGTGTCGTAGATGCGGAACCGGATGTTCGGCGTCGCTTTGCCCACGTACACCTGCACCGGGTTCAGCACGTCGGGTGCGTCCAGCACGTGCACGTATATGTAGTATATGCCCAAGTTTTCCTCCCTGGAACGACCGATCGTCGCCGTGGTATCGCGGAACTGCCCGATCGTCTGGCGAGGCACGGGTGCCGGAAACCCGGCGACGGCCGCGCCATCGCTGTCCTGGCCGTACGTCCACTGCGTGTAGTGCACGAGCGGTGCAGCGCCGCCGCTGCGGTGTTCGAGCCGCGCGCTGCAGGCGACGAGCGATGCGCGGTCGGGAACGGCGACCGGCGCAGCGCGCGCCCGCTCGACGATGAGCGACCACATGTGCTCCCGGCGCATGTCGTACGTCGGGGTGTTGGCCACCGTCGTCCACAGCATGTTCGTCCACGTCGGCATCGGCCTGCCGTCGGGCGTGGCCCATTCGATCGCGTCGGATGCGCGATGCAGCGCCTTCCAGACGTACTTTGGCATCCGCAGCCCGGCCACTATCGCGTCCTGCTGCAGGTCTGGGATGGACGGTGGCCTCGTCGCGACGATCTCGACCGCGAGCCGGAGAAGCTTGGCCGGCACGTCGCGGCCCATGGTCGTCCGCTCGGCGAGCGCGACGCTGACGAGAAACTCGCACACGACGGCGACGTCGGTCACGCTCTTGAACGACACGGTCGCGCGCACCCGGCGCTGCTCGATCAGGCGGCACAGACGCTCGATCTTGTCATGGTTGGCGGGGGCCGCAAACCAGACAGCGTCGGGCGTCGCCGTGCCCGCGGCAAGCCGTGCGATGAGTGCGTTCACAGTTTCTTCGATGGGTGGTAATTTTTCCATTTTATTTTGCGAGTTTCTCGTATTCAATGTGGATCCGATCGAACACGGTGCGAGTCTTCGTCGCGAGGTACAGCTGCTTCCACATCGCGCGGGTAGATTGGGCATCCGCGGGTCGGCGGCATCGGATGTGCAGCTGGCGCCCGGTGGCCACCATCGCGGCACCGGTCGCTGGTGGCACCATGTCGTCTAGAAGCGACGCGATCATGTCGGCGGTTAGTTCCGTCGGGGCTTTCGCGATGAGCAGGTGGACTTCGCGCAGATTAGGGAACATCCGGTGGATGTAACAGTCGCGCAGGATGTGAATGGACCTGGCGTGCAACACCTCAACGTCCTCGACGACGTTGTGCGGCCACGGTTCCATCACGTGCACGGTCTGTGCGACGTGCTCAAACTTGGCACCCGGCCACCTCGCAGCGAATGCATGCACCGTGAAGGCGGCATTTGGCACGTATCCGTCGAGAACCAGCGTGGGCAGCGGGACCAGCGGCGGCAGCGTCGCGAGCGCACCCAGTCCACCGACGTCCACGTGCCACTTCCGCAGGTTTGGGCACAGACGTGCGATTTCCAACGCATTCGCGATTCCGGCGCAGTTGGGCACGTCGAGTTCCGTCAGCGTGGACGCGTGCAACCGCACGCCATCGACAATGTCGCACACGTCGAGCATTTCGGGCCATGATGTGGCATGCAGTGCGAGGCGCTCGAGCGAGCAGAACGCCTTCAGGAACGGACCGCCGCACGCCGGGTGGCACGTCAGCGTCAGATCGCGGACGTTCTTAAATGCGCCAGGGGTCAATGCTTCGGGCGCCGGGTTGCGTGTCGCGATCGTCAAGTTGACCGTGTGCAGCCCGGGGCACTTTGCCGCGATGACGGCGAGGTCGGCGCCGGCCGAGCCGGACGACGCGTCGACGGTCAGCAGCAGCTTGCGCAGCGCGGTCATGCGGCAGATGTGCGGGTGCCAGTCGCAGAACCTGAACTGCACGTGTGAGAACTCGCGGCACAGGCCAAGCCGGTCGCCGAACGCGCGCAGAAACTCGGCGCACTCGGCCTCGCTGAAGGTTCCCGTGCGCAGGCCGACGTCGACGTGCTCCCACACGGCCGGCGTCTCCGCGAGCGCGTGCATCCGCCGGCACGTGTCGGTGAACGCGTGCACGTTCGTCAGGGGGTCCGGATCGGCGGCCAGCAGCTCGATTATCCGCTCGATGAACGCGTCGGACATGTTGTCGAACGGCGGCACGATCGTCATGGACGGCGTCTTCGGACACTGCCGCGCTGGTTCATATGAAGATGGGGGGCGATCCGACATGTTTTATTTCCATGACGCCGGCATTCTCGCATCGGCAACCCAGTGTTTGCGCGTTTTTTCAGTGTGTCGGAGGTGCGGATTCGTAATCCACGCGCAACTTGAACCAACCACCGGACATCACGGACCGGATCAGCAGCGGCCAGGATTCGTCAACTGCATTCGGCATCGTCCGTCTGCAGCGCACGCGCAGCAGATTCCCGACGAGCGTCACCGGGGTTGTCATGGCCGACGGCGTAGTACCTTGCAGCAATGCCAAGGTCACGTCCAGCTCCGACTGTGATGGCCAGTCCAGGGACACGGCCCGCAGATCGGGAAATATTTTCGGAAACTGGGAGCAGTCGCGCACTGTGATTTTGTGAAGATGCAGGTGGACAACGTTGGGCATAATAGTGTTAGGCTCGGCCACCACACAACCGATCACACGGCACTTGATTGCAACATTTGGGTGTCGCGCAGCGAATTCGCGTATCACGGTGCACTGTTCGCCGGACCATTTCCGTCGGCCGTTGGTTAACCACAGGGAACGCAGCGCCGGCCACTGGTCCGCGATGATCGAATGCACATTGTCGATCCGCGTGCACCATTTCCGCAGTTTCGGGCATGTACGGACGAACGCAGTTTCTAGCGCGTCGTAGTCCGCATCATCGCAGGGGCGCGCGGAAATTTCCACACGCCTTCGCGCTTTTCCGTCCTTTTATAATAAAATCCGGTCAATTGGAACCAAACGCGTTCATCAACATTCGGTCATGTCCAATTGCGACGGCTGTTATCAATTTCAGTGTTTCTCGTGTATGGGTGACCGTGCGGCTGGTAGCCGAAGCCTCGGGCCATTGGCTGAAATTGCGGGTTCTGCTAGTTTCGCCGGATTGATGCCGACCGCCGCGGTGACGATTGCCGACTAACCACGGGCGGGCGTTTGGAGAAAAATGGCACAATAAAAACCCGGTGTTTTTTTTTGTGGTGTTTGTCATTGTGCGTAATCGATGAACACTGTACGGATCCCAACGCCGTCCGTCACCGTGCGGCAGAGGCCGATCCACGACACCCTGTCAAATGGCACCTCCGATCGCTGACAGTGCACGCAGAGTTGCTGGCCGACGACGTCGAATGCGGCGCCGGTGGTTGGCGGTGCCATGCCGGCCAACAGCGCCGCGGTCAGCCGCAACACGTCATCGCCTTTGAGCTTGGCGACAGTGACGACGAGATGCCGCAGGTTTGGGAACGATTGGTGGATCCTTGCGGTTGCCTCCATTTGAATCCGTCCGACGTGAAGAACCACGACCTCATCGAGCGTGCCGCGCGGGGTCGCCAACAGCACGACGCGTGGGATGACGTGCACCCACGTGATCCCGGGCCACGCTTTGACCAGCCGACTGCTCGCATCGCGCATCTGCCGGGTCGGGTCCCCGTACAGAATTATCGTCAGCGCCTGCGGCGGCGGGGGAGCGACCGCAAGCTCTTCCATGTCTGCCATGTCCACGAGCCATGTCCGCATGTTGGGGCACGCCCGCACGATCCCCAGTTTCTGCGCGGCCGTGAACGCGGGGATGTCGAGTTCTCTGATCGCGGGCGCGTGGCCGCGCACCGCCGCGAGTATGGCGTCGGCCGTTTCCGCGTCCGCCGGCGCGCTCAGGTTGATCGCCAGACGCTCGGGGGCCTTGAATGCGCGAACGCACGCCGCGCAGACGGCGGGGTGGCACGACAGATTCACCTCGCGCGCATTGGCAAACACGGCAGGGGGCAACTCCACCGCGCCGATCGCGGTCACGTGTATGTCCAGCAATATGGTGTGCAGGTTCGGACACGCCCGCGCGATGGCGAGAAGATCGGCGCCGAGAGAGGTTGCCGCAAAGTCGATCGTCATGTGCAGCGTGCGGAGGTTGGCCATGCGGCACACGTGCGGCAGCCACATGCGGAACGAGTGCCGAACGTGCGAAAACTCGCGGCACGCGCGCAGCTTGTCGCCAAACTGCCCCGCGATCGCGTTGGTGCGCGCTTCGTCCCACTCAAAGTCGTTACACAGCGCGCCGACGTCGATGTTTGCCCACACGTCCGGGCTGGACGCCAATGCGTGCATGCGCTTGCACGTTTCGGCCAACCGGAACAGCGACGTGATGGTGGATGGGGTGGATGCCAGTATTCCCATGATCTGCACGATGGGCAAATCCGGCATGTCGTCGCTCACGTACGATACCGACGACTCGGCGTCGGTGGGCACAATCTTATGCCGTCCCCGCGCGCGACGCGTTCGTTCCGTCATCTTTTTCAATTCCGATGCTGCAACACAAACTCACATCTTCAACCCAGCGTTCGTGTTTTTTTTGGGCGAAGAGATCAACGTGGGTCATAGTCGATGCGCACGGTCGTCACGTCTTTGCCGACCAACGCGATCCCAATGAGCGCGGCCCAGGTTATGCCGGAGATGGCCGCCCCGGTCCGCGTGCAGCGCACGCGCAGCTGTCCACCCCCGGTCTCGAATGATCTGGGTGGATGCCCGGCATCGACCAGCAACGGAGCGCGCCCGGTCGAGGGGGCAGTTCCATGCAGCAGCGCCAGTAATCTGTCCACGTGACGGTCGATGGACCAAGATTCGATGCACACGGTCCGCATATCCGGAAATATCTCCAGGATCCGGGCAAAGTCGCGCGGAGATGTCGGATTCTCGGCAACCAACCGGACAACGCCGGGAATGGCGGCGACCGAGTCGGCCATGGCGCTGACCCACGCGCGGCAACCGACGGCAATGCCCGGGTGCCGCCGCGTGAACTCGCGGATGCAGTCGTATTGCCAAGGTGCCCACGGGCTAGAATTGAACCCGTATATGGTCAGACGACGGAGCGCCGGCCAGCACCCGTTCGTGATCGCGGGAAGATAGTAGATTGGCACGCGCCATTTTTGCAGCATCTGGCACGTGCCAACAAACTGCATCTCCGGGGCACGGAAGTCGGAATATAGGTGCCTGTCGAGCGAAGTTTTAAAACTGTGCAACGTTGGGGCCCAATGACGGATCACATCGAACACCGTTTCGCGGACTGCGACGAAGCCGAGACTGTTGTCGTGGAGGACCAAGGCTACCCGTTCAGGGCACGGGAACACGCGAAGAATCTTTCCCATAAACGCGTCGCCGGTGAATTTGACATCGCGGACTCTGGGAAACGAAATCGGAGGTTCGACGCATTCGAAGCGTCGGGCATACGTTCCAGATTCGAGGTGCAGCGTGTGTGGGTTGGGGCACTGGCGCGAGACAGCCTCGAGGTTTTTGTCGGGGGAATCGACACGCACGTACATGGAGAGCGCGCGGAGATCGTGCATGCGGAGGATGAGCGGGATCCACTCGCTCGTTGCGGTTCGACGCATGAATTTCTGGCATGCATCGATGGGAAACCGTGCAATGAAACTGATGACGGGTCTGAGATCGCCCTGGGGATACCGGGGCGTGATCTCGTCGGCCAGCACCCCGACGTCGATGCATTCCCAGACGCGCGGATCGCGGGCGAGCGCGTGCATGCGCTTGCTCGTGCTGGCCATCCGGAGTATCGCGCGAGGAGTGGTGGCCAGATTGCGCATGATCTCGATGACGGGCAGATCGTCGACAAGATCGAACAGTGGCGTCGTCGGTTCGGCCGTGCGTTTCTTGTGGGGTCGGTGGTCGTATGGTTTCCATAATTCTTCCCGGATAACTCGCCAATTGCTATAAATTGGCATTCGACGACTTTTTTTTTGCCGCGACACGAACGCATGACAACGAAGAAATTTGCCGGCGGTACGATTGGCGGCACCGCGCTCGCGAAGGTCGTCGCGCAGACGCTCGTCCGGCCCAGTCCAGAGTCTCCGGCGGGGGGGTTCTTTTCCGATAAGTACCTCATATACACGCTCGCTGAGTTGGGACGGCAACGACCCGCACGGATCCTCATTTGCGGCGGCGACCGTGACGACAGTCTCGTGATATCCACGGAAGTGGAGAATCGGTGGGAAGCGGTGAGAATCGGCAATGGAGTGGATTTCAAACAACACGCGCTGACTGTGGGTGATCACGTCTTCGTGACGCAATATCACACCGATTTCATGATGGAATATGACACGGCGACGTGGTCGTGTGAGGACACGCCGACCATGCCCATCAAACCCATAGATTGTGGCTCGCCCGGGCTCGTGGCAATCGGCACGCGCATTTATTCCATCGGGGGCGGCGCTGGCCGCACCCCGCTCGGCGCATGTTGGGTCTACGACACCGTTGCCCGCACGTGGACAGCGCTTGGCGCCGATAAACCAAGTCCGATGTTCGGATTTACTACTGCAGTCGTCGGACGCAGGATATTTACATTTGGTGGTCGTGCCCGAGGCACGGTGTTCGACACCGCCGAGGTCCTCGACACGGCGACCGGAAAGTGGACAAGGCTCGCGCCGATGCCGTTCAGACGTTGTGGTATGGCGGCCGCGGTTCATGGTCGCCAGATATGGTGTTTCGGTGGAAATGACGGCGACCATAATCTCGATGTCATCGTCGTGTACGATGTGGACACGGGCACGTGGCATGCAACATCACACGTAATGGAGCGTCCAGCTACAGCCGAGGTGTGGTTGGGTGATGGGGAGTGTACCGTGACAGCGCTGTCCGTGGACGATGATATATGGGTCATCGCCGGTGGTAGTTGGGTGAAATTCAGTCCGCGCACGGGGGTCTGGAGCAGGAGGGGTGGTATCCCACAGTTTGGCTATGACCACCTTACCACCGACGCCGCGACTGTTATATGATGGAACCAACGAAAACACATGACCACAACCAGAACATCGGAAATTAATCTGCGCAATGCTTCATTGCGTCCATCAATCGTCACACTTTCGCTGATTGCAACAGAGCACGGACGATGGATTCGGCGCGTCCATCTATCGGGTCCGGCATCGCGAGCGCCCACCCCATGATCGAGACGGCGCCGAACACGTGCACGTAGCGGCAGGCGCGGATCACCAGCGACGCGACGGCGCCCGCGGCACCGAGCATGTCGCATAGCATGCGCTCGGTGACAAAGAGCGCCGCGCATAGCACCGCGAGCGGCAGACGTGCGCGCGCCGTGCGCGGCGACGCGGACAGGAACAGGCCGATCATGCCGGTGCCGACGTACCAGACGAGCGTGATCGCGTCGGCGAAGCGGTCGAACGCGATCATCTGCAACCACGACATGCGCTCGACCGAGTCCGCGATGGCGCGGTTCGCCGCGGCGAGCTGCCGGTGCTGCTCGAGCAGCGCGGTCTGGCCGTCCGCGAGCTGCTGCGCGCGCGCCGCCGCGACCTCGGTCGACGTGTGGATGCTGTCGAGCGACGACGACACGAGCCGCGCGTGCTCGGCCGTCCTGGTCGCGAGCGTGTCGACCTTCTCGCCGACCGCACGGAACTGCTCGGTCTGCACGCTCGCCAGCGCGTCGAGCGTCTCGCCCACGCGCCGCGCGCGCTCGTCGGTGCGCACGGCGAGCTCGCGGATCGTGCCCGAGATGGCGTTCGTCGCCTCGACCGTGCCCCGCAGCGCGCCGATCGACGCGCTGACCAGGACGTCGCCCTGCAGCTTCATGCACGCAACCTCGGCGACCGTGCAGATCTGCGTGAACACGCCAAAGTCCGCGTCGCGCATGCGTCCGGTGCACTCCTTCACCGGGACGTCCCAGCCGCAGTCGCGCAGCGTGCGTCCGGTGCTCTCGTAGTAGCACTGCATCATCGCGTACGAGTACCGCAGGAAATCGTCCCGCGTCGCCCTTGCGCACTGCGCGGGGAGCGCGGCCACCGCGGCCAGCGAGCACTCATCCGCGATCATCTGTGCGTCGGGTCGGTTCTTTTTGAAATAATCGGACACCGCGATCGCGACTTCGGTGGGTGTGGTCTGCGGCGGGTCGTACATATGTGCCGGTGGGTCGATTGGTGCACCCGCGGACCACGGCCACCACGCGCCGCAGACAACAGCATACAATAAAATGGATAACACGGTCGCTCGAATCGCCAACATATCTTTTATTGGTCCAATTGGTCATGGCGTATGTGTGTGTGGTTGGTGACGAGGGAGGGGGGTCAGAACGCAACCATCGCGCGCTCTTTTGCTACATACGGCATCTTGGTTGGGGGAGCCCATATTCCAGTTTCCGGATCGAAGGTTTGGACTGTGCGAATGTCGTATTGATTACCATTTTCAATGATCCAGATCTCTCTGTTGATGGTCATTGCCTCCGCACTGAACATCGGTGATGTCATCTTGAACTTGGACGTGGTCCACTCGTTCTTGTCCACGTCAAACACCTCCATCACGTCAAGTTCTCTGCGTCCATCCCATCCACCAAAGCACCAGATTTGATGACCGATGACGGCGACTGCCATTCCACTGCGAGCGGTGGGCATCGGCGAGAGTTTCGTCCACGTGTTCGTCTCCGTGTCATGAACCTCAACTGTGGAAAGTTCACCGCGGTTCCAACCACCGAATGTGAAGATGCGGTTTCCGATGACCGCAACTCCAAAATCCTTCCTCCGAGTTGGCATCAGTGCAACGACGCCCGGTGCTGTCCATGTGTTCCCCGAAACTTTGTAAACTTCAACTGAATCAAGAATACGGTAATGGTCATCCCATCCACCGATGACGAAGATGCGATCACCGACGACTGCGACGCCTGGTCGACTCCTCTTGATTGACATCGGTGGAATCACTTCCCACTTGTTCCCTGAAATCGAAAACGTGACGCATGTGTTCGTGATACTACCAGGAATCCAACCACCGAACACGAAGACACGACCATCAACGAACGCGATGCCATGATCGCAACGTGGTTCAGGCAAGTCAGGAGCATCATGCCACTCGTTCATCGAGATTGTGTATGTGGCAACAGTGTTGCGTACTTTGCCGTTACCAACCCCACCACACACGAAGAGCGTGTCGACCATGCGCGGCTTGACCGCGATCTCGTAGAACATGAGGAACAACCAATGGTCTCCCGCGAGAAGACCCGCGGGGCTCTCCTCGCCGATACGCGCGAGTCCGGCGAGTCCGAGCGTGGCCACCGCCTTCTTCAGCGGACTCCATCCGATCGTGTTGGACGACGTGAACACCTTCATTGCGGTCGTCATGTGATTTATTTATTTTTGGTGTCCAATTGATGGACATGATATTTTCGGTTGTTTCCAGTGTTGGGGATGTGCGTCAGAACGCGACCACCGCGTGACCAATGCGCTGATTGTGCATGGGGGGTGCGATGGTCCACGTTCCAGTCTCCGGATCGAAGATTTCAACCAGATCGAGCGTTTCACCGCATGAAGAACCACCGATGATCCAGATCATTCCATCAATGACCACTGCCTTCGCTCCGTGCCTCGGTGATGCCATCTTGAATTTGGACGTGGTCCACTCGTTCTTGTCCACGTCAAACACAACGATCACGTCATGGTTCCTGCCACCGAATCCACCAAAGCACCAGATTTGATGATCGATGACGGCGATTGCCATTCCACGACGAGCGATGGGCATCGGCGAGAGTTTCGTCCACGTGTTCGTCTCCGTGTCATGAACATCAACTGTGGAAAGAACATCACCGTCCCATCCACCGATTGTGAAGATGCGGGTTCCGATGACCGCAACTCCAAAATCGAACCTCCGAGTTGGCATCGGCGCAACGACGCCTGGTGTTGTCCACGTGTTCTCCGAAACTTTGTAAACTTCGATCGAATCAGTGAACCCGCCGATGACGAAGATGCGATCACCGACGACTGCAACGCCTGGTTGATTTCTCGCGATTGACAACGGTGGAATCACTTCCCACATGTTCCCGTAAATCGAAAACGTGATGCATGTGTTCGTCCGTCCGCCACAAATCCAACCGCCGAACACGAAGACGCGGCCATCAGCGAATGCGATGCCATGGTCGTACCGCGGTCCAGGTAAGTCGGGAACATCATGCCACTCGCCCGTCGAGATTGTGTATGTGGCGACATTGCGCTCTTCGCCGTTACCAACCCCACCGCACACGAAAATCGTGTCGACCCTGTACGGCTTGACCGCGATCTCGTAGAACATGAGGAACAGCCAATGGTCTCCCGCGAGAAGACCCGCGGGGCTCTCCACACCGGTACGCGTGAGGCCCGCGCAACCAAATGCGACCAACGCGTTCTTCAGCGGACTCCATCTACTTTTATCGCCGTGGTTGAGTGCGTCCATATTCTCTTTTCTGTCAAACACCAATTGCGGCAAAAACAATTTTAAAAAAGATGACCGACCGGGAGGATACATTTGGACGCGATTGGCAGGAGGCGAGATTTCTAGAATTTTCGACCATCTTCCGGGAGCAATTCACCATGCCGTGGAAATGGTCCACGAAGGTGGTTCAATTTTGCTGGACTAAAAACACCGGGATCCTGGAACACTGGAGAGTCTTCGAGGAGGTCAGCGGGGAAACCCTGATCAAGGAGGTCGACGTGAAGTGGATGGAAGATCGCGGCATCCCGTATGGCGCAGCCGCGACCGCGTTCATAGACATCGAACGCATGCGGACGAACTACGTTCCGACCAGGGGGTGGTTTTCGCGTTTTTTCGGGGTTTGACCCCTCCCCGACGCGATCTTCCACGGACGCCGCGGAATCGATGAATACAGCACCGACCAAAAGTGTCCGATTTTTCAAATTGACGGACAAGATATTTTTTTAAAAAATAACCGACAAAATATCTTTGGGCACCCAATTTCAAAAATAAAAAAAATAAGAAAACATGACCGCCACCGTCGACTCGTTCACACTCGTTCACAGCGAAGAACGGACATGCCCATCCGACTTGTGGGCTGCGTGGCGAACAGGGGGTTCGGAGGACCAAACCGCCGCGCTTTCGGCGTTCGCGCCGGATGCTGGTCACGCGTCGCGGTTCGCGGTGGCCGACATCGTGGGGCAGCACCGCTGCGGCATCGGCGCGGTCGTTTCCGCGTTTGGCGACCGCGCCCGCGCGTGCATCGCCGGCGAAGCGCTGGTGGAGCACTCCCGCTCGGCGAAGATGCTGGAGTGCCTGGTTTCATGCGGCAACTGCGATGCGATCGTTGGGCACATCGCGGAGATGCCATGCATCGGGGACGTCACCGACGAGATCCTGGTCAGGCTCCTGCGATTCCGTCCGACGGAAGACCTTACGCAGACGATCGTCGCCAAGTTTGGGTCCCGCGCGTTGCATCTCTGTTTCGAGGTTGGGCTCTCGTCGTGGAGGACGCTGTGCGAACGCGGCGTCTCGCCGGTCGCATGCGATTGTTGGGGCCACTGGCCGATCATCACGCTGATGTACAACATCGAGAACCACGTCGACGATCTCGGAGCACTCGCGCAGTATTGCCGGGCGCCGGGCACGGCGCTGCTGGCCAGCATCAGCGATGCGCTGTGCGACATTGCCGGCGGCGCGGGTGGGTGGACCCACGTGGCGACCGCGTGCGCATTGCTGCGGAACATGGGCATCACGCTCGACACGACCGCCGTGGTGCGCATGGCAAATGCCACCGGCGCGGACGACCGTGTCGTGGCGGCGATTGTGGACATCACGCCCGATGTCTGCCGCGAGAAGATCGCGAACACCCTCCGCGCGGCCGCCTCCCGCTCGATCGCACTGGCGATGCAAGTCATGACCCGCAAGCGCGCGCGGGAGGGAGACGACTCGCCGCTGTCCCGTAAGAGGAGCACTGATAATTGAAGGTGGGAGAAGGGGAAAAATCGTCTGTTGTTGTTCCCGGTTCACATATCCGCGTAGGACCCCGCGATGCGACTGCCCGTGGAGATGTTCAGATCGGCCGCGATGCGCTCCGCTTCCTCGCTTCCGGCCGCCGCGTCCAGACCGTCCGAGAGGACCGTCTCGAGCTCGATGAAGTTGCCGATCACGATGGGCTCCGTGGCGCCCATCTTCGTCACCACGTCGAGGTGGACGCGGGTGTGCTCGCGGATGAAGATGCGCCGCGCCTTGTTGATGATCGCGATCGGCTGGCCGCACTCCTCCAGGAACGCCTTGACGACCTCGTCGGGCGAACGGCCGTCGTACCGGACGATCCCGTACTCGCTCATCCGCGCCCCCGCGACGGTGGGGCGGCGATACCGGATGCGCATGGCGACCGCCTTCTCGTCGCTACCATCGTCGTCGATCATCTTGCCCGGCTCGGCCACGGGGACAGTGCGCTCGGTCCGCAGCTTGTCCCTGAGCTCGGGGTCCGCCGTCTTGACGTAGATGTCCTGCTGGATCACCATCCGCTGGAACTGCCCGAGCCGCGGGTCGCGGTGGTGGTACATCTCGGGAATGCGCGCCTTGATTTCGATATTCCGGAGAGTCATCGCTTTTTTCCGACACGCCGTTCCAATTCGACGCCGCGGAATATGGACACGCACGACGACCCCGAAAAGTTGCTCGACGCGGCAGAGGGCCTGATCCGCGAGACGTGGCGCCGGCTGCGCGTGATCGAGCGGACGGGCGTCCGCCGCGCGCAGGATGCGACGCGCGTGATCGGGCTGTTCGGCACGTTGCGCGACTACGCGCACGTCGCGATCGGCCACCTCGTGCGCTTCACGGAGCTGCGCCTCGCCGCGGCGGACGCTGCGCCGGAGCGTCAGGTGCGCCGCGCACGCTGCCTCTGCGTCGAGTGCAGCGCGTTGGTGTACTGGACGGCAGAGTACGCACGGCGCACGGCCACCGCGGACGTCGCCGAGCTGGAGTCGCCTGATATGGTGCTTCCCGAATCCCTCATGCAACTGCTGACGCTATACTCGCCACCGCTGCCGTGGCCGCCGCGCGAACTCGATCGTCCGTCCGAGACGCGGTGGGCGCGAACGGTCGTCGTGGCATGCGCCGCCGTAATCGTGGTGTGCGCGGGGGTGATAATTGGGAAAAAATGAACAACTTTTGTCCTAATAGCCCCGATTCAGCGTTGTGTGAATTTTTGTCCGGCAGATCGGGCAGTGGCCGGACGCCAAATCTAGGCACTCGGCACACACGCATCTGTGCTGGCAGGGCAAGAGCATTATGTATGCGGGCGATTCCTCGCAAAACCGACATTTGGACGTTGGCCCCGACCCGTTCACAATCCTGTTCCCCTCGACGTGCAACACGTTGAAGTAGACGTGGAAATCGAAGAGTTGTTCGTCGTCGGCCAGTTCTCTGGGATCCAGCTCGTGCAGTTCATCGTACGGACCGTCATCAAACACGCGGGGTTCGTGCAGGACCCGCAATTCGTCGAACCGCAGCGCGGTGCGCGCATTGACGACCACCTTGGCAAAGATCGCGGTGGTGTTCCGGCTTACCCAGAGATCGAGGTTGAGGACCCATTGACCAGTCAACATTAATATCGTCTGTATGTAGTGCGCCTCGCGGGTATTACACACGCGCAGTTCTTGACCCGTGCGAAATTCCACGATTTCGTCGTGTGCGATTTTATGGGCCATTCCAGCGATCCGCATCGTCATGCACTCGGTGTCGATGCCCGCCGTCGGACTCAAGATCGCGGCGAGGGTGGCTCCATTGCAGCGCCGCGGCACGATTGCGTCGAATCGGCCCCACGCAACCCCGCAGTGAATCGTCGCATTTTCGGTCATTTGTCGTCTATTATTCCCGTTTTTTTGTTCAGTGGCAAATTGGGGATGGTGCTGCCCGGATGAACCCGATGAACAGACCGGGTTTTCCCGCTAGCTGGTCACCCATGCACTCGACCTCGGTGCGATACGGATGATCGCGCAGCGCATCGGTCAGATAGAGCTTCTCGACGATGCGGATCGGACCCACGTCGCTGTCGCACACGTGTCCGATGTCCACCTCTGACCACCGGTCGTACTCGTCGTCGACGCGCGTCGTGCTGCACCACTCGCGTGTCAGCAGGCGTTCGTTGATGACAGCCCACTGATCGCGTGGAAATGACATGCGATCGGGCACGGTCGCGGGCGGTTCGCACCACTCGTGGTCGTCGCCGGGTGGTGGCCACGTTCGCATGAGCGATGAAAAATCCATGCCCATTTTTTTTTACGTTCGGTGTTCACTTTGGTTCTGTGGTGGGTGTGACCAGCAACGGCGTCGTGTTCACGAAGATCGTTTTTTTGATGGGCCCGCCGCCGCCTGCCGCCCACAACCGTGCGGCCAGCACCGGCGCCGGGAATTCCTGTCCGCCCAGCGCGAACGTGACGGTGATCACCCCCGCGCAGACGGTGACGGGCGCCATCTCCGCGGGCGGCAGGCATGGAACGACGCCGTTTCGCCGGAACATGTGCGCCAGCGCATCACGCAGACCTGTCTCGGTCAGTCCCGTCCGAGACTCGGCGACCGGGATCCCATCGTGCGACACGCGACCGATGTATTTCATGACCGGGCACTCCCAGGCGGCAGCCGCATTCATGTTGCCGATGTACATCGTCCGGACCCGGGCCCAGAATTCCAACGGAACGTGCGAACGGTCCGTAAAGTACTCCCGCAGATCGTCGAAAACGGGGCACCACATCTCGAACGAGATCTTGGGCGGGAGCGCGACGCATGCATCGACCAGGCCGTAGTCGTGCGCGGGAACGGCGAGCGTCGCCACGGACGGAAATTTGGTCATCAATTCCGGAATGTTCGCGGGATCCACCGACTCGTACGCGATCGCGAGCCGTGCGACGCGCGGACATGCCGGTAAATCATCCCGTTCCAACAGTGGGACGAACACCGAAACACCGAGGCTCGTCAGCGTGCTGGCGTGCATGTTGAACCCCGCGATCGGCATCGCACTCGGGATGCCCCTCACGCCAATGTACAGATGAGTGAGCGGCGGGCACATGCGCAGCAGCGTATCGATCGTGGTGGGGCTGCCCGCCGTTATCTCCAGCTCCCGGAGCGCCGGGAATGCGACCGCCGTTCTCACGATCTGTCGGCGTCGGAGCCGGTCGGCGGACACCCGGTCCGCGGTGGCATCGACGGCGTCGGCGGCGAGGCAGATCGCGGGAAGCGTGTACCTCGCGGCCAGCGCCTCCACGTTCGACACAGGCGCGCTGGCGACGCGGTCGATCTGTGCGGCGAGCAGGCGTGCGTCGCCCAGCGCCGCGAACGGGTCCATGCCGCACAGAGCCATGGCGTGCACCGCCGTGTGGCCGGTGACGTCCATCAGCGCGCGGCATCCGGCGTGCAGCCCCGCGAGGATGCACAGGTCGCGCAGCACCGCCTCTCGATCCCCTCCGATCACGAGATGCGCGAGGCGCATGTCCGTCGCATCGTACACGCGCGCATGGTCGACGGGATCGAACGCCGTTTCGATGAATGCATTGGCGATGTTCGACGCCGTGTCGCCCGCACGCCGCGCCGCGGTCCGCATTTCGCGGATGGCTTGCTCGGCCGCGCCCACGGCCGCCATCGAGATCATGCGAAGCAGCGGATTGGGTTCGCGCAGCACCGATACGAGCACGGCGATCGCGGCCGCCGTTTCCATGTCCGGCCCGCCCCAGTACATGTGGCCCCCATCCACACCCCCAGTGCGCACCGCCGCACCGACAAGCGCGACGCGCGCACGTGTGATGACGCCGATCATGCGAATCGCACGGGCGTCGATGAAATCGTCGTCGGCGGACAGCTCCAACCGTCGCAGCTGCGGCAGTGCCCCGACAATGGCCGCGAACGCGAACGCGTTGTCTTGCGGCGGGTGGTCGGGGTCGTGCACCACGTCCAGCGACAGCACTTCGAGGTGCGTCATGTTCGCGATCACCGGCACCCACGCGTCCCAGCTGTCGGTGCCGTGGATCGTCCGCGAGAACCGCTGACAGTACGACGCGGCGCCGCGGCGCTTCCGCAGTCCGTCGAGAAACCGTTTTGGCGGCGGGGCCCCGGAGCGGGCAAGCTGTCCGACGTCCACGTTTTGCCACACGGCCCGGTCGTTGGCGAGTGCGGATATGCGCCGTTCCAGATACTGCGTCGAGCGCATCAGCGCGACAATGTCCCGGTACGGGAGGAACCCGAGGATGGATTGCACGATCTCGTCCGGCAGGTTGTCAAACTCGGGGTTTGGCTCTTCGGGGAGGCGACGTTTCTTCATTCCCGCTCTTCGCGAATCATACGTATGCGCCGCGCAACTGCGTGCCGGGTTTTTTCACTCCCACCGAAGAGTGGACTGGGGGGGGGGGAGAAGTTCAGTGTTCAGAGATCACCGACGCCGTCGCACATCGGAACCCCGCGCCTCCCCGCGCTGTACGCTTGCAGGACGCCGACGACCGTCGGCTTGGTGACGAACGGCCCGGCCAGCGCGGCCTGCGCCGCGGCGAGATTGTCCGCAACCGGGCTTGGGTCGGCGCCGGCGCGGACGTTGAGCGAGGCGACCAGCAGGACGCCTGCGAGTATGTCGGCCTCGGAGATCCCACGCCACGCTGCTTCGAGCGCAGTGTGCAGATCATGCTCGGTGGCAATGGCCACATTGCCGATTTGCATGGGCAGATATGCCGGGATCTGCCGTTCCGTCCACCCCGCGTGTTCGTACCACCAGTCCGGGCCGCGGACGCAGCCCAGGCCGCACGCGAACTCGCATACCCCGCCGCTTCCGCACTCGCCCCGGCATCCGGTGCGCGTGCAGTCGTCGTCCGCGACGCACTCGGCGCAGGTGTTCGAGATGCAGCGTTCCGACGCGCCGTCGCAGTCGCCATCGGCGATGCACGCAACACAGCGCGTGTCCAGACAGACGCCGTCGGCGCACGCCGTGCCATCGGGGTGCGCTTGCATGAAGCATGCCTGCGGATCGCTGCAATTACGGAAGACACAGTCGTTGCATGCTTGCGTCTCGGCATCGCACGTCTCGGTGCAGTGCACGCCAGGTTCGCATGCGTGCGTGCCCGTGTTGCACGTCGGAACGTCGCAGGGTTCGACGCAGTCCGAGTTGGCGGTGCACTCGACGCAGACGCTGTCCAGGCAGGGGCCGCTGCACGGACCAGTGAAACAGATGTTCGGATCATATGCAGAGCAGGTGACCTGCGTGCACGGTTCGAGGCATTCGCCATCCCAGGCACGGCCGGGCGGACATTCCGCCGGTCGGCATGTGCGTTCCGCGGTGCAGACGCGCATCGGAGTCACAGTGGGGTCGAGCGCGGGGTCGGGCGCCGGGCAATCTGCCGCGACCGTGCACCCAGTGCAATAACCAGCCTGGCATGTGCCATATGAGCATGTGGTGTTGTCAGCCTGAGCGGCGATGCATTCGCATATCGAATCGTGCGTGTAGATAGTCTGGCATTCGTCGCATAGTCCGGTCACGGGGTTCGAGCCGGTGCACCGGATGCACTCGCCGAGAGAATTGCACATTCCAGCCCCGTCGCGGCAGGATGGACCGGGCGAGATCGGCGTATACACGCATTCATGCGTTTCGGCGTCACACGTCGTCTCGCTACTGCATTCGTTGGGGGGGCAGTCTTCGGCCGACGCGCAACCAATACAGATGCCCTCCTCGGAGCAGACATTGCAGCTTTCGTACACGCAGTGTCTATCCCAACTGCAAGTTGCCGTGGTGCAGTCCGCTGCGGGACAGTCCGTTTCCGGGTCGGTGCAGAGCCCGCACGTCCCCGACGAGCATGTTCCGCCGGTACACCACTCGCCGTCGGTCTCGCTGGCCGTGCATGTGCATTGACCCTCTACGATTTCCGCCATCGTACATTCCGGACAACTGTGCGACAGAGGATCCGCATCCTCGCATCCGGAGAAGCACGTGCCAACATAGCACCAGCCATCGGGACACGCTGTGGCATCGGGCTTCTGTTCCACGTGGCAAAAGTGTCCACCGGGGCAGACCCAGTTTATGCAGTAATTGCATGTGCCCGAGTCGCATCTTCCGCCGGTTCCGCACGCCGTGGCCGCGGTTTTGGCCGCGTACTGGCACAGTCCACTAGTGCACGCCGGTGGCCCCCAACATTCGTACGTGTTCGGACAGTCGGCCGTTACATTGCATGCAATGGACCCACTCGGGTCCGCAACACCCTCGGCGATCGCCGCGATCACGCCAAACAACATTAAAAACATGCCCACGTTGCGATCCATTTTTTTTATCACCGGGTCGTATGTGTGTAACCACCGATATTGCGCTGTCTTTTTTTGTATCCACCCTCCCCATCACCCCCCACCGTCTCCGTTAAGAGTGTTTCGGTTTTCCAACCATTCCCATTATCGCGATTCCGATCAGCCCCTCGATGACCAAGATCGCGATGACCGCAACAAAAGCTATCGTCACAGAAGCCGCGGTCGTCAGGCCCCCGTCCGTCTCCAGCTCCACACAAACTCCGGCCACGCAGTGAATGAGATCGCACGGTTCCACGTACACGCAAAGGTTGGACACGCATGTACCGGCGCCGCACGGCGAATGTGTCGTGCATTCGTCGTCGGCTATGCACGGTACGCACGCATCGGCAACGCAATGATCGGGTGCGCATAGCGGTGTGTAGACACACACCCCAGCTGCACACGACGCATTCACACACGGTGCGGCTGCCACACATTCGCCACCGGCGATGCACTCTGCGCACACACCGGACACGCAGTGGTCTGGAGAACACGTCCAGTTGTACGTGCACGTGTGGTCGGCCACGTTGCATGTCGCGGAACGGCACGCGGCCGGTGCACAGTCGCCGTCGTTGGCGATGCACGGCACGCAGCGCGTGTCCAGACAATACCCGTCGGCGCACGCCGACCCATCGCCACGGACGCGGGTTGTGCAATTTCCGACCCCCACACAGTCGAGATAGAAGCAATCGTTGCAGGCGCTCGTATTCGCATCACACGTGTCCGGGCAACCGTTCCCGGAGATGCATTGGTGCGTATACGGGCTGCACGTCGGGATGATGCACGGCTCGACGCAATCTGCATTGACCTCACAATCGACGCACGCATCGTCGATGCAGACCTGGTCAGAGGCGCATGGACCAACGAAGCACACGAAATCGGTGCACGTGACCGCTGTGCATGGCTCGAGACAACCCTCGTCCCAGATGCGATTCTCGGGGCACTCTTCCGGCCAACAGACGCCCGAAGCGTTGCACACGGCCTTGGCATACGTGCCCGGCAGCACGGGATCTGGGGTGGGACAGTCCTCATTCACGATGCATCCCGTGCACAGCCCGCCCTTGCACGTGCCATATGTGCATGGCGTGTCGTCGGGCAGAGTGGCCGTGCACTCGCACGTGGTGTCGTGTGTCGCCACGGTCTGGCACTCGTCGCATATACCCGTGATGGGATTCGTACCATTGCACGGTGTGCATGCGCCGTCCAGACAGATGCCATATCCGTACCAACACGCACCGTAATCTGGCAGCGGGGGATACACGCAGGTCCCAGTTTCAGTATCGCACGTCGGGACGTCCCCGCATTCCACGGCGGGGCAGTCCTCGTCGTACGCACACTGGAAGCACTCATCCGACGGCCCGCATGCCACACAAGCCTCGTACACGCAGTGCGCATCCCAGCTGCACGTCGACGCGGTGCATGCTTGTGGCGGGCAGTCCATGGCGGGGTCGATACACGGTCCGCAGCTTCCGGCGTTGCAAGTGCCCGCTGGACAGTATGTTCCGTCCATCCCGACGCTGGTGCACATGCACACGGTTCCATCGCCGATGTCCGGCGTGAAGCAGTCGTGGCAGAGATGCGTCACCGGGTCAGTGTCCGTGCAATTAGCAAAACACTGACCCGCGTAACACCGACCCGTTGGGCATGTCTCTCCATCGGGGATGGATTCCAGATGACAAAAATGACCACCGGGACAAGACCATATGACGCAGTGATTGCATTCACCGGCGTCGCATCTCCCGTCCGTCTCGCAAATCGTGGCGCCCGTTTTCGCGGTGTAACGGCACAGGTTGTCCGTACACGAGGCTGTTGTCCAGCACATGAACGAAGGACAGTCACCGATTAACGTGCATGAATATATTCCGCTGGGGTCCGGGATGGCCGACACGATGGTAAACGCCATCGCCGCGATCACGGATAGCGGGATCGGGGGCATCGTTAACGCGGCCGGCGACAACGCGGATTTTGTTCGTGTCATGTCTGCAATTATATGGAAATTTGATAGCAGCGTGCATGTGTGCGTCGGAGATAACAGATTGGAATACACGTTGCACGTTTTCGTGCCCGGTTCAGTGTGGGAAATTGCGCGGTCGTCCGAGAGGCACACCGATGCACGTGACGATCCAATTGGCATGGGCGATTACATGCTTTACAGCGCGTTTGAAATCGCCGGAAGCGCGTATTACAATTGCACCGTGTTTGCCGACCGTACGCCGGCGGGCGCGTCGTACAACCCCGCGATGCGCGATGTATACGCGTTCGACTACAGCGAGGACGAATGCCGGAAAATTAGGTTCGTCGACGCGGTGTCCGCCGCCGGTACGTGGATGTCTGGACCTGGGCGCGCTGCAGTGCATCCGGCATCGGATCTGTTCGTCCGTCAATCGGCAGGAGGTGTGTTCCCGTACACGCCAACTCAATGGCGAGCACCGGAGCGAGCATTGTGCAGCATTGGGGCAACCTGGGTGATCCGCGATGACGACGATGCGTTCGTGCATTTCGCGGAAATCCGGTGTGGGGATGGATCCTTCCCAGCGGATCCACATACCGTCGGCGATGTCGTCGCTCTGCTGCCCGCGTCCAGCCGCGAAAAGTTGTTGGTGGGCGTGGAACTCGACGTGGCCACGTCGCGGCCGGATGGCCCCGCCGCCGACGTGTTTGGCGGAATGCTGCCCTGCCGAGAGGCTGCGCGGGGCGCGTATTCGCAGCTGCCGTTCACTCCGGAAACCATCGCGGCGTTGCATCGTGCGGGAATCCGGCCCCCGGTCGGTGCCGCGATCATCCCGTACGCGACCACGGGGAGTCGCGGACGCAGCTGCAGACCTCTCGATCCCCGCGAGACTCTGGTCGTGCTGATCCCGCCAGACGGGGACATCAGCGCCGCGCACGAGACGATCCGCATGCTCCACGCGAAAAAACTGCCGGTCGGTGCCGCCATCGCGTGGTTGGACCATGTGTCCGGCCCGTTGTGCGATATGGGACCAACGTACGTCCGTCCGTATTGAGGTTAATCGACGAACATTGGGGCCAATAAAAGATAGTCGGTGTGTCAACCTTGCGCTTCTTCGTGATTAGTTTTTTTTGCCGGTGTGCATCGTGTCCGGGTGAGGTTTTTTTTGACGCCGCCGCGACCCACCCAAACGCAAGAGCTATGTCGACGGCGCCATGCGCATGGTCAACCACTACGTCGACGCGGACGCCGGCGTGATTGCAGAGGGCATCGCGGATATGGAGTGTGGCAGGTGAAACACCCATATGATCTCCATCGCCGGGGCGTGTCCGGTGTCGCGAATTCAAAATGCCCGAGGCATCGATGATTCATCAATTGGGCGGGAAAAAAATAAAAGAAATATGAGCACTCGCAGGTGGGATGACGATGATACAATCATCGCACCTGGCGTCCTTCCGAATTCGGCCAGATGGATATGCAATATACGAGCAGCAACGACGCGCCGAGCAGGTGATCAGAGACGAAGCTGCCATAGAGAAGGTCATCTGGGACGATCCGCTGAAACGCTTCGAAATCCTCATCGAACGCGTGGCCAGACTCGAGGCCGGCGTGAAGGCTGACGCGGCGAGGCTGGCGGCGTCGACCGCGGAGCTCGCGCAGTTCCGCGAAGAACTTGCCAAGACGAGGGTTGAAGTGATCGCTCTCATGAACAAGTGATGCCCGCAATTGTCACGCGCATGCACACCAATTTGCAATACGACACATACCATGAGAACGATGTCGACAAATAAACGCAACGCGGGGCACAACGGGACGCTGCAGTTCATCGAATGCGACATGGCGCCGTCGGTGCGCCGGACCGCGTGCGACATTGTGTACTCCGAGCTCGGGTCGCCGCTGGACGGCGTCGCGGATCGCGTGTGCACGCAGATGCGCAACGCGCTCGGCGGTTGGTGGTTCTGCACATGCGTCAGGCGCGGTCACATCGACTGGTCGCTGTCGTTTCCATGCGAGTGCGGCACGCTGTTCCACGCGATCACGCCAAATGAATTCACGATTGTGATCGGCAAGCCGCGATCAGACATGTGACGACCGACGCCATCAATGCACATATAAAAAAAGAAAGAATTGGGCATCTGTTGTCACGGACAATGATCGATTCAGTATAGGACGGGCTCGGGATCGCCTGGCCAATGTGGCAAGGCCATGCGGACGATGTACTCGGAGATCCAGCCGAATCCGACGAGGAGATTCGCGGGACTGTCCGCGCCGAGACGCGGATGCTGTGCGCGCGTAATGGCGGATGCATTGCGGATTATCTCGTTCGTGAGATCGGGAAACTTGTCACGTGGAAGCGCCGGCCGGCCGAATTTATCGGATGCGGCGGGGTCGGCCCCGCCTTTCAGCAGCAGCAATGCCATTTCGCGCGTCCTCGCATGGAACAGCGGAGTCTCGCCGAGGTGTTCCTGGTGCACATTAGCGTCTGCACCGGCCTCGAGCAACATCCCCACCACCGCAAGGTGGTATTTTTGGCGTTGTCCGGAGCATGTCGTGATGTCCGCAGCATGGCCGATCACGGCGTGGTGAAGCGGCGTCCGACCTGCATCATCGCAACCGTGAACATTCGCGCCGTGCCCCAATAACAGTGCCACACTTTCACGCGACCCACTGTTATGCATGACGGAGATCAGAGGCGTGAAGCCACATACAGCCCTGGCGTTGACGTCGGCTCCGCGATCGATCAGCAGGCGTACCACCGCGGTGGTTGTGGCTGCGTGCAGCGGCGTACCCCGGAACGCATCGAGGTCACTGACGTCGATACCCCGATCAAGAAACATCCTAACCACGCCCGGGCAGTTGCAGGTCGCGGCGGCGTGCAGCTGCGCCGAGTTTGCCATGTCCGGGTAGGTAGCGAGTATGGCACTGACCGCGGTCGTGTCGTCTTTTTCGTACGCTGGGTACAGCGCATCTCTGCAACGCTGGCGGCGAAGTTCGGATTCTCCGATAATCCGCCGCTTCGTCGGCGGCGAGTCGTCGCTGTCGAACGAATCGTCCGAATCCGACATCTGTTCCACTCTTTTTCGCAGATTCAAATTGGCACCAATTTATGGTTGGTCACCGAGTGCACACGATCTTCGCCCGGGACTGTTCGTCAATTTCCACCCCCCGGCGTGATGAGATTTTTCAACGGGACGTTCATCAACACGCGTAGACCCTGATCATCTGCGCGACGCGCGCACGACAGATCGGGCAGCTGGCTCCCGAGATTTTTGAAACGGCGACACTGCAGGGTCCGTACAGGCAGAGATGTCCACACGTGGTGTGTTATCATCACCCTCCCAGACCCGCTGATTTTTTTTCCAACCAACATCGGCATGTGTGCATGCGCATCACTTGTAATGCGCGGCGTTCAATGCGTTACGACGATGCGCACCGTGGTGTCCCGGCCCGCGGTGCACGTGAGCGAGGCGCAGGCACCCTTGCTCCACGTGGTGAGGGTGGCGCCTTCCACGGCCCAGTGCAGACCGCGCCAGGTTTCCCGTTCCATGTACAGACAGTCGGGCAGCTGTATGCGTACGGGAATATTCACCTCCTGCATGTTCGTGATGGTGACACGCTTTTCCGCGCATGTGCCCGCGTGCGTCCACGCAGGGACACACGCGTATAGTCCGGGCATGCTCGACATCGGAATCTCGAACTGTCCACCGTAATGCGACTCAGTGAGCGTGTCGCTGTCGCAGCGCATCAGCATTCCGTCAGCAAACACGAACACCGCGCTGCCGCGCGGAACAAAGTGCCCGTAGTTGTCCAGCACGACGCTACCTGCCGCGGACACGGTGCCGATGCTGGTGATTGCAATGGTGGCCATCACAAAACCGCTGACAGATACGGACGTTGTTCCGACGCACGCAGCCGTGCCGGCCTCGATCGCCGTGGCATGCTCCACGACGCCGACGCGGACTGTCGTGATCCTTCCAACTGGTTCTGCCGTGGCGCCGGCCGGCGGCAGATCGCTCGCCACGTTGACCGCGGACGACCGGGTGCTCTGAGTCGGCACGTCGCAGTGATCGATCGCGGTACCTACCGGGACATTGACGTCACACCCGATCGGACTCACCAACGTCATGTTCTGGACGCCGAACACGCGTTGGCCGAGCGGCGGCATCGTGATGTTCAGCACGGTCGATGAGCGCAGACTGCTCGTGTACATGTCGACTTTGACGGACTCCTCGCCGAACGTGCCATGATACGACGCACTACCCGTGCGGCGGACCACGCCACCGTCGAGCCGCGCGCTTATGGTTTCCGGGTGCGACACGAACACGACGCCGTCGGCCGTCATGACTTCGGCACAGTGCTCGTCGGCGGAGATCAGCGTGCCGATGATTGGTCCGTGCGACGTGTTGACAGAGACCTCGCGTCCGTAGAGTGCCTGCATAGACATGGGGCACTCCCTGACCTTCCCCGGGACCATGCGGGTGCCAGATGTCACCTGGATGCGGTCGGGAGGTAGCAGATTGATGATGGACGCCGGGCCCTCGCGAGTAAAGCCGGCGGGGAACTGTATGTGCATCGCCGTTCCGAGATTGGTTATCGTCATGCGGGTGGTCGCGGTCGCCGCATCGAGAATGGTTGGCTGTTGCTGAGACATTGGGGGATTTTGTTTGTTTTCCGGATTGATTTTTATAATTTTAAATTGGGTGTCCGTGGATTTTTCCGTTTTTAAATTATTTTATGGGACATAATATCTGCGAACGAATTGGAAAATACACGACAGCACGATGGTCGATACACGCGAAATGCGCACGTTGCATACTGCCGTGACCGGCAATCTGCTCGGATCGCTGTGCGTAGTCGAAGGCACGCTGGAGGGCATCCGAAACTCAAACCCGTTCACGCGTTCGACGCGTGCCCACCACCAGTGGATGGTGCTGCTCGTGGACGTGCGCGTCGGGAATGTGATCGTGGACCATCTGTGGTTGGATGGTTGCAAACGCCTCAACGCGGTCGCAGTGTGTCCGCGCGGAACCCGGGTGCGACTGACGGGCGTCGTCAAGACGTACGTGCACGCTGGTGTCGTGAAGTGGACACTGAAATCTCCGTATCGAAACGTGGCAACATCGCTGACATGAACACGCATGCATGACCCGGCAGCGCAAAAACGCCGCATGCGCGGGTTGGTGGTGAATGCGACCGATCCACACCAAACAAAAAAATGTCGAGCGACGAGGAAACCGACTCTGTGCACGAAGACGAGGAGGAGGAGGAAGAAGAGGAAGACGACGAACCGGCGGGCGCAGTCGAGAGTCCGGTGCGCCGGAAGACGGACGAAATCATCGCTGCGGCCCGGGCTGCCATCACCCCCTCCCGCAAGGCGCGCCGCGTTTCCATGGGTCCCGACGAGTTGGCGATCGCGCTCGCCGACCTGTCGATCGACGGGGACGACGACAAGGCAGTCGACCTCGAGGCCATCAACGTTCCGGTGCTGATGCGCGACGCCGAGGGGGGGTCGAGCAAACTGTTCCGCATACCCGTCCCGGTGCAATTTGACGACGAACCCGAGCGGTATATGATGAAGATCGACCGCGAGCTCGAAGTCACGCGGGAGATCCTCGCATGCGAACGAGACCGGCGCAAGATCAGCTCGTTCGCCGTGACGACGGAATTCAACGTCGCGGTGCGCGCGCTCGTCGCCGACGGACTGCAGCCAGAAGTTAAACCGACAATCACCGAGGAGATCGAGCGCGCGGCGCGGACGTGTGCCCACATGGCCATGAAACGCGCGTTTGGGGATGCTGCGAGCGTGTGGAAGATCATCGAATACGACCAAAATCACGATCTGCGCGAATCCGCGGGCGCGGCTGCGCCGCCGGCCACGCCGGAAAGGCGCCGTGTGCGGTTCGCGGAGCCAGACACACTCGTCCAACTCGCCATGCGCACGTCTTCGCGGCTGTTCTCGCCGGCGCACTCGCGCGCCGTCGCAGCGAAGAAGAAGGAACACTTCAAACTGAACTATGCCCGCGATCCGCTGGCGTATACCGTGACGCGCCTCGAGGAACTCACCGCGATAACGTTCAACCATTCCAAGTTTGCCAGGGAGCGCTGGGCGGCGGCGGTGGCGTTCAGTGGCATTGCCGCGGGTTTCGAGAAGACCGCCGCGGGTCTGCGCGGAACCGACAGGGAGCCGGAGGTTATCGTGCAGTGGTTCTCCGCGCTGTGGTGGACGCACAGAACGGCGAGCGCCGCCATCGCGGCCCGCGGCTCGACCAACGCGGCCATGCATGAACTGCAGCTGCTCGTTCCCTTTGCGCAGCAGCTGGTTAAGAGCCGGCGCAGCTCGTTCGGGGTGTCCGCCGATCCCGAGACTGGCGCACCGCCCGCGGATTGGTGAAACTCCATCACGTCGGAAAATATGGGGGGGTGAAAAAATAGCGAGCCATGATCACCAATTGGTATGCGCCACGTACGTAACGATGAGTGCCAATCTGACAGAAGGCGAGCTTCGGGTCGTCCACCGCCGCTTCGGCGGGGACGTGAAGCAGTTTGGCGTGTTCGTCTGTGCACCGGAGCGTTCGACGGTGAAGTACATCCGCGAGATCGTGGCCGAGCTGCAGCTGCACGCGACGCGGCCGGGGCTGAAGGCGCTCAAGACGACCGACACGAAGAACAACCTATCGCGGGGGCTGCGGAGCGTGTACCACCAGGTGTTCTCCGCCGCGCGCGACGGGCTCACCGCGCTGACGCACCGGATCATGCAGCAGGAGGCGATGACCGCGGGGGCGAGCCCGTGCGAGGCCGAGGCGATCGCCAACCGCGTCATCGAGCGCGAGCTGATCACGTGGGGCCCAAAGGCGTTCTACGCCGCCGTCGATCCGCGGATGACGATCGTCAGCCGGCTGCGGGCAAAGCAGGCCGAGACGCCGTCGTGGTTCGACTTTGCCCTGACCGAGGACGACTTCGCCGCGGCGTTCGAGAGCCACAAGCTCGAGCTCTGGGTGACGCTGTACCGCGACTTTGCGGCGGTGGACGGACGGCCGACCCGGGTGACGGTCGTCGTGGGCGGGGCGACCGAGGTGTTCGACTGGCCGGACCACCGCTCCGCGCGCATCCTGGACGGCCGGGCGGTGACCGTGTCGGACGGGCGCGCGGTCCGGATCCAGCTCGTGGCGACGCCGGCGCGGTGGCACGGGGTGGTCGTCGTCGATCTGCGGAAGACGCGCCCCGCATCTGAGATCATCCCGACGCTGCCGACCCGGGCCACGTTCAATCTGCGCGACTGGCGGATCCGCGGCGGGGTCCAGACCGACGCGGGGACGGTGGAGGACTCGGACGAGATCGTCCCGCTGACGTGCCCGATCACGCTCGTCCGGCCGCGCATCCCCGCGCGCGGCCTGTTCTGCCGCCACCTGCGCTGCTTCGACGTCGAGGTCTTTGTCGCGCAGCAGATGACGGCCTCGCTGAGCCAGCGCCGCGCGTGGAAGTGCCCGCTGTGCAGCTCGCCGTGCGCGGTGGACAAGCTGTACATCGACCTCTGGTTCAAGGATCTCGTCGACCGGGCGCCGGCCGGCGTCGGCCGCGTGATCATCGGCGCCGAGCGGACGGAATACGTGCGCGACGCCGCGGATGCCGACCCCGTCGCCGAGGACGACGATGGCGAGCCGCCGTTCAAGCGACCGACGGTCGCGCCCATCGTCGGCGTGTGCGCCGAGTCCGCCATCGTCCTCGAATGACCGTTTGCCGATGTGAAAACACGCACACACACCACCGCAGCACAGATGATCGATTTCGATAAAAAATGGTGTCGCACGAGGAAGAACCGTTTTTTGACATGTTGGATGGGTTCACCGCACGGTCCATCGTGTCGCTTCTCACGACGGTGGATTCCGTGCGTGGTCTGCGCAACCTCCGCGCCACGTGCCGTCAGTTGCGCTGCGTAGCAAATTCGCCAGAGGTGTGGGCGTCGGTGGACGTGGGCAAGATGATCTATCGCGTGTGCCGGGCGGGAGTTGCGATACCACGCCGCACCATCGACGAGGGCTCCGCATACGATCGGGAATTCATCGCATGCCTCGCCAAGGTCCAGGCATCGCTCAGGAACGTCGACCTGAGCATGTGTCAGTCGTTTGACTGCACGTTCATACCCGCGGACGTGTGGCGGTTGCTGGTGCGTCGCATGCCAAATCTACGCACCATCACAATCCACCTCGGCGTGGCCATGTTGAGGGATCCCGAGAAGCGAAACACGTTCGCGGACACGCTCGCCTATATCCAGGAAAATTGCGTCGGGCTCGAAGCGGTGTCGATCAGGTCACTGAATGAATGGGATGTGGTACCCGTCGTTCTTCCACATGTCCGGTCGTTAAGGATCTACGCACCGGCGAGCGTCATCGACACTCTAACCATGGGGTGCAGAGAATTGCGCGACGTCAAAATCGCCGGCTGGATAGACTCTCGGGTCAGCGCTTCGACAGCCAACATGCTGCTGACGCATGAAGCGACTCTGATACGGTTTAGGTGTGTTGTGCTCGCAGACTACATACTGATGAACGCGCGTTCCCCCACATGGCCGATGCTCCGCGCCCTCAACGTGGGCATGTACACGCCAGAAATCATGTCGTGGGTGGGAACCGTCCTCTCGCGGGGTTTTGGGCGTCTCGAAACGCTCGGATTCGCGATGAGCCGTTCTACCATATGGACCGATGCTCCGTTCATTCTCGGCAAACTCGCCGCGCGGCCCGGACTGCAGTTGGACCTGACGTTGAATGATGCTCCCCACGACTATTGTGATCTGTTGGCCGAACTTGGCGATAACATGGGACCGAGGCTATGCTCACTGGAGGTGTATGGCGCAACACAACTTCCGCCCGCGTTCGCCATGAGGAAGCTTCCAAATCTGCGTTCGGTAAGGTTGCGCACCGTGTCGGACAAGACGGCGAACGCTCTCGCGGGGGGGCTATTGGTTGGCGTGCCACCGCCGAGCCGTGGGGCAGCGGTGGCAATTCACGGCATGACGATGCGCATCAGGTGCTCTCCGGGGTCTGGTGTTCCCCAGGGCAAATGGATTTGCGAATGGCTAGACGTTCTTACCCGCATGTTGGCTCCGCTGGTGAAAAGTCTCGATATATTCACCAAGGTGCGCGTGACGTTTGTGTGAACCTTTTTCCCCCACACTCCCCCCGGCATCAATATACCCTAAAATGTCACACGTTGTGGAAAATGCGCAATGGCGCGAAGACGCGGACGCGTGGAACGTCCTCGAGCCGTTCGAGACGCGGATCCTGCTGGAATATCGTCTCTCCCTCTCCGGGTGGGGCTACGCCACCAAGGCCGTCGGCACGTACGAGCAGCGCGTCCACGGGCTCCCGCTGCCGGTCTACCACCTGATCACCAACGTCAGCGACGTGGTGTTCCGCGTGCTCGACTATCTCGCCGAAACGGACGGTCGTGTCCACCCAACAGATTACGTGAGCAAGCTGTCGCTGGCGCGGGGAGACCTGGCCGCGGCGATCGACCGCCCGCGGGTACGTCGGGCCGCGGTCGCGTTTCTCGACCCGTTCGCCGACAGTGTCACCGGGGCCGCGCTGGCGCGGTTGGCGCGGCAGGATCTGGACGACGTGGACCATAGTCCGCCGTACATCGCGATCGTCGCAGCCGCGCTCGCGCTCGGGTGCATGGCAGACGACGAGTTCGACGAGGCGCTGGACGTTGTGAGCAGCTACGTCGATGCATATGCGGAACACTTTGGCGACGAGGAAGACGACGACTGAACGCGCCGTGGTAGAGATGGAAAAAACGTCAGCCAGACCATCCGCTCGCACACTCCACACGTTGCACGCACACGAACATGGAAAGGAAAATACGTGAGGAGGGTTCACCGCACGAAGCAACTCCATTCTTCGATACGTTGGACGATTACGTGGTCGAGCACATCGCGTCGCTGCTCGTCGACGGCGATTCGCTGCGGCATCTGCAACGGGTGCGGATGGCATCCCGCCGGCTGCGCGCGGCGGCGAACTCGGCGACCGTGTGGATGCACATCGACGTCGGCAGAGCGATCGTGGACGCGTGCCCCGGCATGCGCCACATCGAAACCGACGATCCGTGTGTGGTGCGTCTCTCGCATGCGCCGGACATATTCCGACACGCCGATCTCAGCATGTGCACGACGTTCGACGCCAGTTACCTTCCCACGACCGTGTGGCTGCCGCTGGTGCGGCGCATGCCCCACCTCCGGTTGCTCGTCGTGCATCTCGGGGTCGACGCGGTGGACGAGTCCGGACGCCGGAACGAGTACACCGACACGATCGGGGCCGTTGGCGAATTTAACCGCGAACTCGAGACGCTCCACGTCCACATGCGCCTCGCGCTGTTCGACACTCGCACAATCGTTCCGCTGCCCTCCGTGCGGACGCTCCGGGTGCGTGTGACGGGGCCGGTCGTCGACGCGCTCTCGTTGGGATGCCAGGGTCTGCGCGTCGCGAAAATCGACTCTCCGTTGGGATTCGCGCAACCGGCCGACGCTGCGGCTCGCCTGTTGCTGCGCCACGAACGGACGCTGGTCAAATTCAAGAGTTATGCGCTCTCGGCATCCGTGCTCGCCGCGCAGACGCCGGATTCGCGGAGAGAGTGGCCAAACATGCGCGAGCTCGGCGTGGGCGTGTTCACGGGAGAGACGATGGCATGTCTCAGAACCGTGTTCACGTGGGGGCTCGGAAACCTGGAGACGCTCGGCGTGACGCTGTCCGCGGACGACGCACCGCACGACGCCGCGATCATGCGCCGCGAACTTGCCGAACGACCCGGTCTCTGGCTCCGCGTCGCTCTGCGCGGCGTCGGCGAGCGCGCGTACAATCCGATGCTCGGACTCGACACCACCATCGGGCCGCGGATCCGCCGCCTGCGCCTCGACAGCGTGCCGAACCTGCCGTCCGCACACGACATCCATCTCGGGTTCGCGAATCTGCGCGTACTCACGTTGCACCGCGCCACGACACGGTCGGTGGCCGTGCTGTCGAACACGCTACTGCGTGGTGTCCCGCCGCCGGGGTCGGGAACGGTGGTCACGAGGCGCGGATCCGTGCTGGACATCGTGTGCACCCCCGGCATCCCGGGGCCGCTCGTCCGGCGGCCAGACGTGCCCGCCCGGACTCGGGAAAGCCACGTGTGGGAGGAGTTGATCCGCTGTATGCATCTGTGGGGCAAACAGCCACAGTGGTCCAACAAGATACGGGTGACGTTTGTGTGATGGACCTAGATGGTCGGGCAACATTGTGCGCGTGATGTTCGTGGCGAATCCCGACACCGTGGGATGTGAAAAAAACACACACCCGACAGAATGTCGCCGCCGGAATCGGTCGAGTCTCACCGACGACAATATGGTATCGCATGAAGAGGAACCGTTTTTTGAAATGGTGGATGATTTAGTTATGAGCCGCATCGCGTCGTTTCTCGTGCCCCCCAGCGTTGTCGGCTCGATGCACTCGTTCCGGCAGACGTGCAAACGGGCGCATGCTGTGGCAGATTCCCCTCTTGTGTGGGAACACATCGACGTGGGCGAGTTGGTCACGTCGATGTGCAACCCGAAAAACCTGCCGTGCCGGCAGTCGGACGCATGGCCGCTGCCGCTCGTCCAACGCACGCTTGGCGCACTATCCCGAGTGAATCTCACGCTGTGCGCGGTGTTTGACGGCGCTCGCATGCCGGTCGAGGTGTGCAAGCATCTGGTGGCTCGCATGCCGAACCTCCGCGAACTGTCGATGTGGTTGAGCACGGCGTCGATACGCGGCGCCGGACCGTGCAACCGCGATTTCGCGGACACACTCGCGTTCATACGTCGGGCATGCCCGGATCTCACTTCCTTGCGGATCATAGCTCCCTGTCTGACCACGTGCACCACCACCACCGTCAAGTTGCCAAAGGTCACCGCGTTGCGGCTGGAATGCCCGCCGTGCGTGGTCGCGGCACTGTCTGCCAGTTGCGTCGGCCTGCGCGATGTGCGGATTGAAACACTGCCCGCCCGCTGTGCCGGCGATGATACGGCACACGCGGCAGCGGAATTGCTGGTCGCCCACTGCGCGACGCTGGAAAACTTTTGGGTCGACGAACTCGTCGCGCCGCCATCTCAGCCCGCGTGGCCAAAGATGCGAAGCTTTGGAATCGGCGTGTATTCCGCCGCGATCAGGGACTGGATATGGCCCGCAATCGCGACCCGTTTTCCGCAGCTGGAAACGCTGGGAATCATGTTCAAGACCGATGACCAAACGCGGTTCATGTGGGAGGTCGGGCATGCGAACGCCGGGTTGGAGGCGCGCCCCGATATATGGCTCGACGTTACCATTCTCGAGGACGCTGAACGGATAGTCTCCTCCGTGATGCGCGCCCGCGGAACGTTCGGTCGGCGTATCCGCCGTCTGCAATTCAACCGGTGGTACACAATGCCTGCGATTTGGCTCATACCATGTGGCGCCCCCAACATCGCCGTGGTCACGGCGTACAATTGCTGGGGAACGCAAGCGTTGTTGCAACTATTGCATCACGTTTCGCCCGACCTCGCCACCCTCACGATGGCACGCGGGGCCACCCTCGACATCGCGTTCACACCCCCGGCGGAACTGCTGCCGTGCCACCCCGGAGCGATTCGGCCAGATTTCACGGATCGGTGGATGCCGATTTTGGAGCGGATGGAACATCTGTGGACGGGTGAACCGTCCGATCGCCGGACCCGCATCATGTTCGTGTGATCCAACCCCCTATACCCAGCACACAAAAGTTTTTCCGACCAATTGACCATATAAAATATGGCGTTGTCCACAATGACGAGTTTGATGCTGGCGTGCGCCACGTTTATTTATCCGACCATGATCCCATGCGCCCATACACAGTACTGGCCCGCGATTGCAATCGCGCTCGGAATAGATTTATGGGCACTCGCCGCCCTTGCAGCGGTCGTATCCGCGCTCCACCAACGCGTGAACGATCACGGCACGTGCTGGCAGATCCTGGTGAAGCGGACGTTGACGGTGACGATAGCAATCGATGTGTTGTCGCGTGCGCTGCTGACCGCGCATTGGTACATTCTGCGCGGCTACCCGGTGCTGCACGCGGCTGTCTGCGGTCTCGTGGTTGTCGCGCCATGGAACTGGTATCGCAGGCATCGCATCACCGTGGCGTCGTGGCTGCATCGCGCCGTCCTTGCCGACAATTGCGAAGCTGAACGCCGGAATACGCGCCACTACGACCGCCTGCCGCTGCATTACGTGTGGACCGTGGTGTCCGTGCACAATGTTCGGTGGATTTTCGAAGCGTCGTGTGTCATCCAATGCGCGTTGGGTGCCGGTGGTATGTCATGGTTCGCGGTGTCCGCGACGGCGTCGACGCTCGCATTTGGAGCATATGTCCTCTGCGTGTGGGCGGTGCAATGACAATTGGGGGGTCATAAATCTTTTAAGAAAATGGGGGACGTGCTCAACATCGTGGTCGGCGGCTTTGTGATTTTTTGTGTCCCGTTCACGTGTCTGTCCGCAGTGTCGGCAGGATGGATGTCCACCTGGCTGTCATTTGTTGCGGACGGCATGATTGCGTCGGATTTTGTTGCGTTCGTGCGTGACCTCCGACACGTCGGCACGAAACCCGGACGAGCCTGGCAAACGCATGTGCGACGCGCATTCATCATCGTGGTCGTCGCAGAGTTCGTGGCACGCATCGCATTGACTGTCACGTGCCTCATTTTATGGCCACGGCATGTTACGTGCGCCATCGTATGCACGGTCGTGGCCATTGCATCGTTTGCGTGTGATTGGTTCAAGTCGTTCGAGAGGTGGACGCAAAACGTAACGCGTGCGCACGATGGCATGACCGAGCGTAGCAATATGGGCAGACGCGTATACTGGATGGCGCCCATGCTCAGCATCGTGCGCCTGAATGGCGTCCGGTCTGCATACGCGGCGTTTTCGTTCGCACGGAATGCCATGCTCGCCGGTGGGATGCCGTGGATCGCCGCGTGCGTGATGATAATACCCACTGCTGCCCAATGCCTTTTTATGTGGAAATGCATACGGCATTAAATTTCTCCTTTTTTTTCAGTGTGGCTTCATTGCGAATTCGGCGACCGTGTATAGCACAGCTGATCCGATCACGACGTCCACCGCGATCGTGATCATGCCCGCGGCGCCTGCCAGCACCTTGGCCACCGCGTCCGTGCGCCCGCGGTCCGCGAGTGCGCCGGGATGGACGAGGGCGAACCACGCCATGCACGAGAACGACACGGCGATGAGACACGCGCAGATGCAGAAAACGATGTCGAGCTTCATATTTTTCATTGTCGCCGTGGTCCAATTGCACCCCCCTCCAAAATCCAAAACGACAGATGGGAAACCAGAGCACAGTACCCGCGAAACCTTCGGTCGGTCGTGACGCAATGTGTCTCACCGTGGCATCCGCAACGCACCCGAGGCTCGGGGTGGGCAGCCCGCTTTCGCTGCTCGACCAACACACGCTTCGTACAATCTGCGAACACGTGGTGTCCACCCCGCAGATCATCGCAGTCTGCATCGTCAACGATTCCGTGTCGATCGTGGACGCGGAAAACGGACGGACCATGGGAACGTTGCGCCGCGACGATTTTGCCCCGCATGCCGCGGTTGCCGCGGGCGGACGTGTGTATGTTGTCGGCGAGACCGAGACGCAATCGTGGTTCGAGTCGGTCACGAGCTCCGTCTCGATATGCACCACGTGCGTGGTGTATGATATCGGAACCGATACCTGGTCCGATGTCCACATACCGTGGAGTGTCGTAACTCCACGCGGCGTGGTTGCGGTCGGCACACGCGTGATCATCACGTGGGCACTAGATGGATATGGCACCTGGTACTCTCTCATACTCGAAACTACGACCGGAGTGTGGACACGGTTCGTTCAAGAGTGCAACGAGCTGACGTACGATTGTGCCACCGCGCTGGGCAGAACCGTGTGCACGCCAGCGATGGTCACGCGCGGCAGTGGTCCCCGCGTCGGAGTTCTCGACCCCGCAACGAAAATGTGGGTTTTGTTGGACCACACGCCGCGCGTCGCACTCGACGTTGATATCGCCACCGCCATCGGCGACAGGATATGGTGCATCAAGAGCACCAACGTCATCGGTATTGGTCCCTATTCGCCGACGAAGCATCTGTTCATTTACGACACTGCCACGGGCGAATGGTCGGAGGACACACGTCGCTATTTTTGCAGACCGAGCGCGATGACGAGCATCGGAGATGCGTTATACGTGAACGCCGACGGAACGCTGCTGACATACGACACTGTCAGGGGCATTGTGACCAAATGCGTGAGTCACATAAAGGCCTTTGCGTTGGTGATCGTATGAGATGCAATGATGATCATCCTCAAAAGTTTTTTCATCTGTTCCCCCTTCTTCCCATGTTCAGTATGTGGACGACGAGCTACTCTCACGATGTCCACCACTTCCGCTGCAGTCGTAACAGCGCACCCTCGTGGTGATCGTGCCGTTGTTGCAGCATTGACAAGATTGGCCGGCTTCGTAATCGTGCCCGGAGCCACCGCAGTGATCGCACGCGACTTCTTTGTAATACTCTCCGTGTCCATCGCAACGCCGGCATTCGATCCAATTTCCGCTCATTTTATTTTCGTTGCGCAGATTCCTTTTTTTTACCGGTCTCACGCCAATTCGTTGCGCCGATAAATAAAACATGGGAAACGGGAGCACGACATGTGTACAGCGTCCGCCAGTATACGAAACACAGTGTCTCGCGGTAGCTTCGGGAATGCACCCAAGACTCGGGCGAGACAGTCCGGTGTCGCGGCTCGATGCGTTCACACTCCGTGATATATGCAAATACGCTGTGCCGGAGAAGCGGACTGTCGCAGTTCGGTACCGTCAAAACACCACGGTGATCGTGGACACTGATACGGGGTATATCATCGCATTATTGGATCGGAAAGATTTCCGTTCACGCAGCGCGGTCGCCGTGGGTGGACGCATATACATCGTGGGCGAAACCACAACACGCTCGTGGCTGGGTTGGATCGCGGGTGCACAAGATGTCTGCATGGCTTGCGTGGTTTACGAGGCCGAGAGCAACACGTGGACAGATATCGCCGTACCGTGGATCGTCTCGAATCCGTGCGGCGTGGTTGCGGTCGGCACGCGCATCTATATCATGCGGACGCGTGATGCGCACGATATCCCCTACATGCTCAGCTTTGAGACGACGTCTGGTGCATGGACCCGGCAATCGTCGTTGATGCACGCGCTGCCGGCGGTTCACGCCGTCGCGGTGTCTGGGCGCATATACGTGACTGGTGGTCACGCGATCCATGGGGACACACTATGCTTCAACGTTTACGACACCGTGTCTGCCGCGTGGACGAATGCAATTCCGACGCCGTTCCTCGCGACCGATGTCGTGATCGTCGGCGCAGTTGGCTGCAAAATATGGTGCATAAAAACCGGATACTGCGATCCAGAGTCCGGTCACGTTGTGGCGACAATGCTCGGGCAGCCATTCGTCGTTTTTGACACGGGCACCGGCATATGGGTTGTGGATTGTCGCGGTGATCATTATGGTTCGACTGCTATGACGACTGTGGAAACGACGATCATCACCATCGCAGACGGCCGCCTTTTTACATACGACACGACCACCGGCGTCGGTGTTTACGGCGGTGGTCATCGTCACGCAATCGCGTTATTGACTATATAAACAGTGGTTCAAATGCACCCTCTTTCTTTCTTTTCATTTGCCCCTGAAGAACGTCTCAACGCACAACGTGAATATCATGCCAAACCCGATTGCGATGCCCACGGCCACGACCGCGATGGCCACCGTCGTCGCCAACGCCCCGATCATCACGGCGGTGACCACGGCGACGATGCCCGTCTTGTACCCCTCGAGAAATGGCGGGTTGGCGTACACGATCCACAAGACAGTCGCTAGCGATGCGGCGACGATGACCAGTCCTCCCACGAAAATGGCGTCGACTTTCATTGTATGTCGTTTTTTTTGTATCTTCTTTCGGGCATCAATTGGCATCTTCATAAAAATCCGCGCGCGAGGATGCCATCGTCACGAACGCACGTCCGCGGTGGTGTTGTCGGGTCGTCAATCGAACCCGGGCCGGTGTATGGTCGGAACGTTACTTTCCCAATATCCTCCATACCCCATACAACGGGGGCACGACATCGTTGTTCTTTTTGTTCCAAGAACACACTGATCGCAGTCAGCGCCAGTTTCGCGATCGCGTCCGCTACCCCCGCACTGACTACACCAAACTTCGTCGTAATACTGGCCGCTGCCCAGACAATCCGTGCACGTGAGCCATTCGCCACTCATTTTTTTCCGGGCCGAATCCCAATTTAACGAATCGTTCCAATTTGAATATGGAATGTGTTATCGCAGATGCGAACCATGAGGCGCATCAAAACAATCACCGACGTCAACGACGTACACGGTCAGATCGTGGAGTACGAAACGTCCGTCCGCAACTGGCACCAGCTGGTCGATCTTGGCCACGGACCCGCGTGCTATGGTATCGCGATTTCCACCGTCGAGGTCGGCGGTCGCCTAGGCGGGCAGCCGGGCGCGATCGACTTTGCTGGCGTCAAGTTTGGCGAGACGGGGTCCGGCCGGGGGTGCAGCATCGACATCCAGCAGCTGTCGCGCGAAATGATTCGTGTGCGTCAGATCGATGCCGGCGAACGCACCAAGCTGCGCGAGTACATCGCGGTGGGCAAAGTCGGGGTCTCTGGGTTATCCCGAGATGCAGCATTGCGCCACGTCGACGGAACGGCCGCGCCATGCGAACGCTTTGGCATGCGCCCCATCGCGTTCTGGACGGACGCGCGCGAATTCGCAGGAAAGCTAGTTGCGTATTCGTGCACAATCAAACTGAGCGCGACTGAATATGGCAGGGGCGCCGACAATCGTCCGTTATATTTTGGCCGGGTGGATCCTTACCCCGTCTCGTGGTCCGATTTCATGTACTCCCATTGGGGTTATGGTATCGTGGCCGTGATCAATACAAGGGACGGACACGGCAATCGTGCCATGTGCGCATCAGAGCTCGATCACGCAGACCTCGCGATGCGCCTCGCGAACCCGACCGAGGTCGAGATGCTGCGCAGGCTCGTTGTCGCCGAGCGCACCGCGGTTTTCACCTATCGCGATTTGGACCATGCGAAGGAATACCTTGGCGAACCTCCGTGCAAGAAACAATGCCCCTGAAATATGTTTCGCCTTGACCAACAACGCACACCATGAGAAGATCAAAATTCAAACGTGCGATGGCGACGCCATGGATACTGTTCGGGCGGATTGGCCAGCATCACCGCGAGTACGCGTTCGTGACCGAATGGTTTGCTCGCATCCATGTACGCGGTCTCGGCGTCGGCGATCGGGTCGAACGGATACGCGTCGTACCCGCAGATCTGGATGTGGTAGCCCTGTCCGAGCATCTCCTGCAGCCTGCGATACTCTGGCCTCGCCGATGCGAGTCGCTCCATGAATGTGCAATAGAATTGGCGTGACTCCACGTAGGTCAGCCGATGTTCGGTGCCATCCTTCGCGATCCACACGAAGAAGAGCGGGATGTTCTTGTTCTTGCCCTTGCCGATAAACTTGTGGCGATGCGGGGCAGAGTCAAGATAGAACCTCAACCTGTTTCCAACGTAGACGGACGACGGATTTCCCGACGCATCGACCTCCTCGGCGAAACACTTGGTTCCTTGGTGAAAGTTCTCGATGTTGCACGCTGGCGGCAGACCCGGCTGCCCGTGGTCCACCGGCCCGAGACGCATCGGCGACAGTTCGCAGCAGTCGAACGCCGCGTACTCGAGGTTTCCGTGCCGGTTGTTTGGGAATATCATGACCGAGCCCGGGGTCAACACGGGGTTGCGCATCATGAGCATGCGCTGCAGCGTGATCCTGCCCGGCGTGCCGTCCGTGTGGCGGGCGGCCTCGACGGTCGGTTGGTGCAAGGTCATCTGCGACATGCGTTTTGCCGCCTGCGCCTGCTTCGTTGGTTTCGGCAGGCGCTCGCGCACTGCGGGCGCATGGCGACCGCAATACATGGGGCCGGCGGCCTCGAAGAAGTACGCCGGCCGGCTACACTTGCAGCACGTCGCAGTTTCAGCCATGGAAGTCATCTTGTTTACGCAGTTCTATCCGCAGTGACGAATTGCGGATGGCGTTGCGCCATGTTGCACTCACACCCTCAACGGGCAGCAGCGGACGGGAATTCAGATACCGAGGCACACCCCGGCACCGTCTGGATGATGGTCAAATTGGCAGCGTCGCGGATCGCCGCAGTGTCCGTGTATGGATGTGTGAGGTGACCGAGTCGCGTCTCATGGACACGCACCGCACTCTATGGCGTCTCCCAATTGGGTGCGGCGTCTGCGAGGTTTCAGAGTGTGCCTCGGTGCCGGACTTTCCGTCCGGCCCGGTCCGTGGATGCGACTGCACATGTTCACGCCAATTGTGAGGGCATATCACATTCGAAGGACGCTCAATATCCGGACGCCAGTACAATAGACGCAAAAGCCGAGAGCCATGACCGGCGCAGTCGAACATGCCAACCAAGTGAGGTGCCCGGGTGGACACGTGTTGTGTTTCGTGGAAGCCGTGGATCCCGTGTACCCGGATAAGGGTCGTGTGCGGGTCATGTGCGATCACTGCGGCGAGACCATTCGGTGCGGCGGACGGGTGTTGGGCCGCATCGACGAACCGGCGTGGCACTGCGCGGACTGCATGTACGATCTGTGCACGCGGTGCCACGAACTTCCGCCCGGCGAGTTCAACGCGACCCAAGTACCCGAGGTGTCACTCTACCCGGGAGAGGTACTCGTGAAGCCTGGCGACAACTGAAGATACTTCACGTGCACATCAATGGACAAAAACCGGATGGGTGGTTTTTTTTTGGGTTGATGAGATGTTTGGGGGGTCATTCTGTGTGGAGGGTCTTGCCCGCTCCGCCCGACTTGGACGGTCCGGCAGAGTAGCCGACGACGAGGATGATGAGGATGATGACGACGAAAACCGCGACCGTCGCGCCCGTGATCCACCCCCACCCGATGAGCACGTACGGCGCGGTGATCAACGCGACGGTGAGCGCGGCGATGACCGCGTACAGGCTGCCGTACATGCAGGCGCGCGCCATGCCCCGCGGCACCGACCCGGCGCCGACGAAGATGAGGCCGGCGGTGAGGCCGGCGAGCGCAAACGTCGAGACGCCGCAGATGAGCGTCGCGCTCGTCGCGAGCAGCGCCCCGTCGACGAGCGTCACGCTGAGATGGTACACGCACACCACGAGCCACGCGAGCAGCGTCCACGACGCGAACACCAAGACCGAAACCATGTGCATCGACCACCGCATTGTCGCTGGGGTTTTGTTGTTGGGGTTTTCAAGAACGGATGCCAGACGCCGACGAGGGTTTGTACGTGTGGAGTTTATTGAGTTGGGGGTTTGCAGTGTTTTGGTTGTTCAGATCACGTAGACGACCGCGACGGCCAGGATCCCGACGACGGCTCCCAGCCCGCCGACCATTCCGGCGATCACGACCGCGACGGCGGTGAGCCCGCCGCACGCGGTGGGATGCTGCACGTGCGTACACAGGCCGGTGTCCGCGTTGCAGCCATCGATCGTGCACGGGTTGCCGTCGTCGCACGCGGACGACACCCGCCACGCGCAGTCGCCTCGGCCGTTGCACACCGCATCGGACAGCTCGGCGCAGGCGGGCAGGGTCGCGGAGCACGCGGTCGCGATCTCCACGCAGGTGTCGTTGCCGGCGAAGCACTGCGCGCCGTCGCAGCCAATGTCCAGCGTGCACTGCGTCGCGTTCTCGAGCGCGTCGGTCGGGGGGTCTGGCAGCATGCAGAACCCCGCCGCGTCGCAGATGCCCGTCTGGTTCGCGGAGCAGGGCTGCGCGGCCGCGTCGGACAGGGTCGGCACGCACGTGCTTCCCACGCTGCGGTTCGTGTAGACGCACGTGTGCAGGAGCGAGCACGTCACGATCGTGCACCCGAGCGCGTACAGCGTCTCGTCGTCGCGGCAGTCCGCGTCGGTGTCGCACGCGCCGGTGGCGCCGATGCACGCGCCCAGCCCGTCGCACTCGCCCGAGTTGCGGCAGGGCTCCTCCGCCGCGAGCGGCATCAGCACGCACGCGTTGTACACGCACTGGAACTCGGCGCACTCGGTGTTGTTCGCGACGAGCCGCACGGCGCAGTCGTCCGCGGTCGCGCACTCGGCGCCGCCGGTCGACGGCACGATGCACGCTCCCGTGCCGCTGCACTCGCCGATGCCGCGGCACGCGGTGCCGATCACGAGCGGGACGAGCACGCACTCTCCCGCGAGACATTGGAATTCGGCGCATTCGGTCTCGTTGGCCCCGAGCCTGACAGTGCAGTTGCCGTCGACGGTGCACTCGGGCGGGCATGGCGATGGGATGCACGTGCCGTAGTCGTTACACTCGCCGTCGGGGCACTCTGAACCGCTCGCCATCGGGAGGAGCGTGCACAGTCCCGCCACGCAGTCGAACTCGACGCACGCCGAGCCGTTCACGACGAGGTGGGCAGCGCAGTCCTCGGCGGTCGCGCACTCTGGCGGCGGCACACACCCCCCGAGGCCGTCGCACGCTCCGCCGTCGCCGCAGGACGTCGACGCGGGGAGCGGGTTCAACGTGCACACCCCCGCGACGCACTCAAACTCGGCGCAGTCGACGTTGCTCGAGTTCATGTGCCCGACGCAGTCGTCGGCTATCGTGCACTCTGGTGGGGGTACGCACGATCCGTGACCGTCACACTCGCCGGTTCCGAGACACGCGTAGCCCAGAGCGCGCGGGGTGAACACGCACGTATTGTCGACGCACTCGGAGGTCGCGCACTCTGTGCCGTTGGCGATGAGGCGGCCCGCGCAGTCAAGGTCGGCCGCGCATTCGGCGGGGCACTCGTCGGGTATCGTGCACACGCCAAACTCGTTGCAGTCGAGGAAGACGAATGTAATGTCGGATGCTGGGTCGAGCGCGGCTCCGAGATATTCCACGTTCACCGTGAACCGTCCGCCCGCGACGACCTCTGGCGTCAGACACATCACCGTGCGCGTCGCGGCATCGTATTGTCCGTTCGATTCGTAGGCGCCGAACGTGCATCTGATGGAAGGGTCGTCCCAGATGTCGGCGGAGATGGTGACGTTGACTGCGAGACCGCCGAACATCAGCCCGACCTGCGGCGCGATGCTCACGATCGTGGGGATCTCGTCGATGCAGTGCCCCGCGTTAGCGCCGACGCACTCGCCGAGGGCTCCGATGGACCGCAGCGTGCATGTTTGGGTGTACAGGTTCCACATGCAGTAGACCGGATCCGACAAGCACGCCGCCACGGTGGCTCTGGTGCAGTCCGCGGTCTGGATCACCGCCAGCTCGAGTTTGCGCGGAGCCGCGACGGAGATGCACCCCACGATCACGACGCCGTTTCGCAGCGGCATTATGGCGTGCGCTCCGGGCGCGGACGTTTCGCACACCTGGATTTCGGTGAGCTCGGCGTCGGTGAACCCCGAGAGCGCCGCGCGGACCAGCGTCCCGCGGCCAGTCAGCGCGTAGTACACGCGCGCGATGTCGTCGATCGCGGTGGCATACACCAATCCGCCGGCGTGGAACACGTCGGCTATCGCAGCCATCGGCTTCGTCACATTGTCCAACGTGAACGTGCGATGCAGCGTAATGGATGCCGCGGATTGGTACCACGGATCCGCGCCAATTCCGAGCACCGCCGTGATGTCGCCGGCGGTCGTCGCGAGTCCGAACGATGCGCTGGGTTCGGTCACAGTCGTCATGCAACTGGTTGTGGAACCGGCGATGCACGCATCAACATCAAACAGCAGCACCTCGTTTGCGGTGTCCGTGGTGATGCTGACGGTCGCATACCGGCCGCCCGGCGTGACATGCATTCCGGATGTGGTGCCCACGTACGAAAACGGCATGGTGAATTCGGCGCTGCACCACGACGCATTATACGGCATGTCGGCATTGGTGGTCGGGATCTGCGACATCGGAATCCGGCAGATGACCGCGGTGGTCGCCGCAGCGGCGATGTGGTATAAAAATGTCGCGGTGTCCGTGTCCGGGTCGAGCGCGCACCCGGCTGTCCAATATTCCGGATGCGCGGTGAACGGCGTAACTTCGTAGTATGCATCCGCAGTGTTCACGCAGTGCATTATTTGTCTGCAAAAGCATACCGTGGTCACACTGCGCACGATGCGCCCGGTGACATAATTGCTCCCCGAATCCTCCGATATGGCGCTCGTCGCGAGACCGGACAGTGTTCCGTTGGTCGCCACTGAGGCCCTGGCCAATATGGCATAATTGGACTCTCCACCCTCGTGCGCGAAAAATCCTATTGTGGTTGGTGCCGTGTCGGAATCCGCCCACAGCGTGGGCGGGGGGGCTCCGGCGTAGACCGACGCGACGGTCGTATTGACCATGGACAACACCCGGAACACGGGCTGCGCGGTGCAGACCGCGAGCGAAAATGCGAACACCGCAAAAAATTTCATGGATCTTTGATTTGTGTGTATCTGTGTGTCTGATAATCGGGCGCTAATGATCTTTTTCCGGCCACCAACCTGTTCACATACCGAACGCGATGGCGGCCACGGCAAACACTCCGACGAGCATCACGGCGCCCAGCACCGAGATCACGACCGCCGGAACGGACACATCGGCGGCGCATGCAACGCGGTCGTGCGCGCAGATGCCGGATGTCGCGTTGCACGTGTCGACCGTGCACGCGATGCCGTCATCGCACGCCGCGGACGAATTCGCGATCGCACAGACGTAGCGCGCGGTGCACGTGTAGTTGGCGCAACCAATGTTCAGCGATGCGCAATCGAGATCCTCGTAACAGAACGTGTCCGTAGGATCGAGGAAGACGAACGGCACAAAGTCGGTCGGGGCGAATATGTTGTCCTTGTACCGGACGTTCGCGGCGTAAACCCCGTGCTCGGTCACGGCCGGTGCGGTGCACAGCACCGAATGTGACGCCTCGTCGTACACGCCGAGGACCGCGATGTCGTCGAACGTGCAGTACACCGCCGAGTCGTTCCACAGCCGCGGCGTCACGGTGATGTTCACGGGGTAACCCCCGGCGGGCGACCCGAACATCGGATCCACCTGGTATATCGACGGATCGATGCCGGTGCAGTGATCACCGGCGCACTCGTCGGCGAGCGCGGGAATGCGCGTCACGCAATGCTGCTCGTACACGTTCCACAGGCAGTAGTACGGATCCGACGTGCACTCGGTCGAGTTCTGGCTGGTGCAGTTCGCGATCCGCACGGACACCAGCTCGTCCAATTCACTGTACTCGTCCGTGATGCACCGCACGACCGCGAAGCCCGTCGGCAGAACCATTATGTCGTGGCCCCCATCCACTCCGGTCGTCACCGTGCGGCACGCCTGCACATTCGTGGACAGGATGGCATTGAACACGGCGAGCGGCACGCGTTCGAGCACGCCGGTGGCGGTGATCGAGTAGAACATCCGCGGCACGTCGTCGACCGTCGCGCCGCGCAATCCGCCCGCCAGATACGGGACCATCCCCTCGCCGACCGCGGACGAGCTGATGTTGCCCGGGATGAACGGGTACATCCACGCCTCTGCCTGGTCGAATTCGCCGTCCACTGCCGTCGCGTTGCCGGTGCCGACGCTCAGCACCGCGTAACCGTACGACGACACGACGCCCAGCGCGGTGTTGGGGTTCGCGAACACCGCGTAGCAGTGCGTCGCATCATCGGCGAGACATGCGGTCATGTCGAACAGCACGGCCCTGTAATCGGGCGAGGCACTGCCGCCGGTGGCCATCGCGTACAATGCCCCGGGCGTGACGACCATGCCCATGCCGGTGGCGTTGAACGAGAAGTCCGCGGCCGCGAACTCGGAACTGCAGTACGACGCGTTATACGGCAGTGCGATGGTTGTCGCCGGGAGCATCGTCAGGGGCATGCGGCAGAGAACCCACGTGGAAGACCCGGTGTCCGTCTCGAAGAGGATGGTGGCGGTGGCCGAGAGCGGATCGGACGCGCACGCACGGATGCGGTACGTCGGATGCGCCGTCGGCGCCGTGACCTCCGCCGTCGTCTCGCCGTCCGACGACGCGTAGAACAGGTGGTCGGTGCAGACCCACATGTCGTCGAATCCGCGGACCATCGCGCCGACGACGGCGCCAGAGACGTCGATCTCGTCGGTGGTTCCGGACACCAACCCGCTGAGCACGCCGGCTGTGGATATGTTCGCGCGCATCCATCGGAACGCCTTGCCCTCGCCGAGGTCGCCCAGATAGAACATCGCGACGGATGTCGGAGCGTCCGTCGGTTCGTACCACCCCGCGCCGTGGTGCAGCTTTGACACGAGGTTGATGTCGAAGCTCGTCTCGTTCAGCTCGTTCACGACCCGGAGCACCGGCTGCGCAACGACGGTCGCCGCGAGAAATAGCAAAAGATTGGTCAGCATGTCAGAAAGAGAGTGCAAATCCCCAATATTTTCAGTCTGTGCGTCGACGCGACGAATGAATGAGTGAAGGTTTTTCACGGAAACTCATCACTGGCGTTCGTATGCACCATCGGGCCATTGCAGGTCGTACATGAACACATCGTGATCGTCCTCGTGCGTGTTCGCTGTCATGCCATCGACAGTGGTAAGAGTTTCATGTTTTTCGGGGTTCGCTGTCCATCTCCGATTGCCGGCGATGGCGCACCAGTAGCAATCGTGGACATCATAATGCATCGCGTGGATGCTCCCGCCACACCACATGCATCTACCCGTCGTGATCGAGTGCGATTTATTTTCCATCGTAACGTCCCAATTCGCATAGTTTCGGATAATACGATGACGGGAGTGGTACTAACGACGGAAGATGTGCGTATGTGGCGCGAATTCGCGGAAGTGGAAGGTACGCGATTCCCGCAGATTCTCGGTCTGTGCGAGTTTGTTGCCCGGCATCCAACAACAGTCGTCAGGTGTACCCACATCAGCGTGTTTCACAGGTTCTGCATTAGTGTATTCACTGTGGGGCCTGTTGTGCGTACCGGCATCATGGTATTCGTCGGCGACGACGACGTGCCCGCTAATATGAATTTGCCCAGATCCGAAATGGACTAACGCAAAGTTTGCTGCACCGGAACAACGCAAACACACACACACAATGACGACCTTCACCCTCGAATGTGCGAATAAGTGGCGCGCTGCCATGGAGTACTCTCGCGCGGACACCACCGCATCTCCGCAACACGTGGGCATCCGCGAGTTTCTCGACGCACACCCGGACGCACTGGGATGGACTGCGCCGGAAACTCGGTCATGTTCCAGGATTGTGACGTTTTCTACAAGGTGAACAATGTCCAACAATGAATTCCGTGAACAGCGGGGATAATGCAGATGAAACTTTACACGGTTCACATGGTCAGTGCTCGTGTATCAGTGCCGTGTGAATGGGGCTCGCCACGCCGAACGCATCCACGCGAACCTTATACGATTCCGACGCCGTGCACACGCGGATCGTCACAGAGTTTGTTGGTGGGTGACCGACGAGCTGGATGGTATCGACGTCGGGATGATCCCACAGCGTCACGGCGAACTTCATGACGGTCATGTATACTCTGAACCACCCAAACTCCCGTTGGATGGCCTGCTCCGCCCAATGTCTTACGTCGTCGCGCACCTCAGCGGTGTCCGTGTAGGTGCGTGTGAAAAGCGTCTTCTCAATGTGTCCGTGACGATGGTTCGCGTTCATTTTTTCCGTCATTTGTGTGTGTTTTCTTTTTCGGAATTTGGGACTTCGCCGTTTTGGCGTAAATCCCACGGATGGTCCAATTGCCGAATTTCATACCACCGATATGACGTGCGATTTCGTCCATGTACACACGCGTATCGCTGCCGAGTTCGTGTATGGGTGACTGACGAGCTGGATGGCATCGACGTCTGGGTTCCCCCACGCCGTCTCGACGAACTCCCAGACTGCCGCGAGCATCTTATCACACTGATCGCACGGATCGTGCGAATTCCACGCGGTCGCCTTTGCCCAGTGTTTTACATCGTCGGCCACGTCCATGATTTCAGTATAATCGGATTTACGGAGCATTTTGACGACGGACCCGGGGGTCTTGGTTGGTTCCATTTCCTCTTCTCGTGTTTGTGTATTTTTTTCAGTGTATCAGCTGCAGCGTGCGCAGTTCGAATACTGCCAATTGTTCCGTCCACGTCTTCCGCGCAAAGGTCGCGCACCCGATCGAACCTTCCATGCCGATCATGAATTGGTCAAACATGATCGCGCGCTGCCCGGTGCTGCGCGGGAACACGCAGACGGGCCACCGTTCGCCGGCAAGCAGCATCGGGTCGATGCAGCCAAACTGGCTCCACAGATACTCTTCTTTGGCGCTCATTCCCGCGGCGGCGACGAACCGAACAAAATCAACGCGCAGCATCTTCCGGATCCCGTCCGCCGTGCGCGGCCACGCGGGGTCCCCGCGCACGCTCGCAATGAAACGCAGCCATGTCGTGTCGTGTGCCATTTGCCAAAAAGTGTATTCCGCAATTGGCCCCAGTATGTGTGTTGGGCTCAGTATGCAACAACGCCGTGTCCCAACATCGGAGATGGCGCCGGCATCGAAGCGTTCCATGCGCCTGTCGCCGGGTCGAAGATTTCAACCAATTTGGACACTTCATAATCGGAAAGCCCACCGATGATCCAGATCATTCTCCCAATGACCACCGCCCTCGACCCGTGTCTCGGTAATGTCATCTTGAACTTGGACGTGGTCCACTCGTTCTTGTCCACGTCAAACACAATGATCACGTCAAAGTCTCTGCGGTCATCCATTCCACCAAAGCACCAGATTTGATGACCGATGACGGCGACTGCCATTCCCTGACAAGCGGTGGGCATCGGCGAGAGTTTCGTCCACGTGTTCGTCTCCGTGTCATGAACCTCAACTGTGGAAAGTGCACCGCCGTTGTAACCACCGAACGTGAAGATGCGGTTTCCGATGACCGCAACTCCAAAGCCGAACCTTGGAGTTGGCATCGGTGCAACGACGCCCGGCGCTGTCCACGTGTTCCCTGAAACTTTGTAAATTTCAACTGAACCAAGAATACGGTAATGATCATTCCCTCCACCGATGACGAAGATGCGATCACCGACGACTGCGACGCCTGGTCGATGCCTCTCGATCGACATCGGTGGAATCACTTCCCACTTGTTCATTGAAATCGAAAACGCGACGCATGTGTTCGCGAATCCACCAGGAATCCAGCCACCAAACACGAAGACACGACCATCCACGAATGCGATGCCATGCTCACTGCGAGGTTCAGGCAAGTCCGGAACATCATGCCACCTGTTCATCGAAACTGTAAGAATCTTGTTTGTCTTTGTGGGTCCCGAACCACCGAAACCACCGCAGACGAAGATCGTGTCGACCGTGTACGGCTCGATCGCGATCTCGAAGAACTCGCGAAACAGACCCTGGTACATCGCGAGGAGACTCGCCGGACTGTCCTCGCCGACGCCCACGAGCCCCGCGCGTCCGAGCGCGAACAGCGCTTTCTTCAGTGGGCTCCACCCGACCTTATCTACGAGAGAGAATGCATCCTTATTTTTCATTTGTTTAAAGGTCGAATTGGATCGGGCAAAGATATTATAGCGTCATAATTATGACGTCATAAAGATATTTATTTAATTATTTTTGTTGTCAGACTATTTTTTATTTATTTATTTTAAAATAAAATTCGGTTTGGCGGACAACTCATGTGGGACACGACGGAGGCGCCATTGCTGGGAACTCCCGGCAGGATATCCACCACGGCCATCGGTAAGCTGATATACACGCTGTGCGGCGACCACGATGCGCATTCCTGGTTCAAGGTCACCGATACCACGACCGGCAACAGTGCGAAGTTGCCGATGCCCTCGTTCGCTACCGGCGACATGGCCATGGCCGCCATGGACGATCGGTACATCTGGTGCTTTGGCGGAAGCGACAAGAGGGGGGCAACCGCCAACGTGATCGGGAGGTTTGACGCGGTCGAGAAGAAGTGGGTCCGCGTCGCCGCGACTTTACCAACCCCGAGGCGTAACGCCACCGCACTGGTGGTTGTAAACGATATCTGGATCGTCGGGGGGTACCCGTGGACGGCGGACATCGACGTGTACAATATGACCGAGGGCACGTGCACCAAGGCGACGGAGCTGCCCGGCTGGAGCACGGTCAAGTGGAGCGGCATGAAAGCATGTGTGTGCTGATGGATGGTGTGATGTTGAACCCCCGGGAAACCACAGCAACCAATGTGTTTTGTTGCATTTTGCGTTATGTTTTATGCTCAGACCTGGCGGGGACTGTCCGCGGATGCCTGCGGGTGATTTGCGAGCAACGCTTCACACTCTGGCCGATGGCCGATGGCCGCACTCGCGAGTGGCGTGAGACCAGTGGTGGAGAGAGCCTCGCGGTCGGCGCCCAACGCCAATAAAGCACGGAGCGCGGACACGTTTCCATAATACGCGGCGACGTGTAGCGGTCCGCGGCCGAACCCATCTGTGGCCTCGATGTCCGCACCGAGGCGAACCAGCTCATCGATCACCTGGCCACTGCACCTCGACGCAGCAAGGACGATGAGAGGACTGTCCAATGGCACGCGATTGATGTCAGCACCCGTAGTCACCGCCGCGCGGATACCTTCGATGTCGCCCGCGAGACACATTGCCAACAGACGAGTGGTCATGTGTGATTCTATTAAAGAAAATGAAGCCAATTGCAAACGAATGCACTGTTCTTATTTTTTTCCCACCATCTTCCGAGTATTCACTGCTTACGTGGCCCACGACGCGCGGGGATGCACCACCACACGCAACCGAGTATGATGGTCGCCGCAATGTATGCCCATTCGTAGTACATGGAGCCTTCGGCCACGACGACCGTCGCACCGCCACACGTTGCATGCGATTGCGAAAAGAAGACCGTGAGGCAGATCAGCGCGGCAACGCAGAAGAGCCCGCCGATGAACAGTAAGGTGACCGCACCTCCGAGGCATAAACACGCACCGGCAGCCTCCGCGATCGCACACGCGCAATCAGTCGCATCGTCCCCGGTATCGGCCAACCCATGTCCCGCCGTGCAGCAATGGAAACTCGCCAGAAGCATCGACATGCAGCACCCGCATAACATGATGGCGTGCGATATCACCACGAGCAACATGCCCAGTGGAATGCGTCCGCAGGTAGCTCCAGAGATGGACGAATCCACCGGTTCGAACGACGCGGACAGTCCGATGCCGCACAATATGAGTGGCACGCTAAGCATCACGAAACTGATAACGGAATATAACAGGAGGTATCGACCTTCGTTGGCCATCTTTCGCTCGCGTTGTGTTTTTGAAAAATCGGTATAATTGGAACTGTCCGGATATTTAAATTGATCAAATTGGTCCCAACGCGATCCCGACGATCGTTGCCCACCATGGCGAGCTGACGTATTTCAAAAGAAGACCTTCTTCATTTCGTGTATGATTTGTGTTCTGCATAGTGGACATTTTGCATCGCCCATCGCGGTTAACCGTTCCGAACACGCAGCGCATAAACACAGATGTCCACACTCCATGATGACCATGCAGCGTCTGCTGTGCATGCACACGCAACACGCATCCTTGCCATCGGGATCGCCGACGTCGTCCACTGTCACCTCCCGCCTCTTTGATGCGGGTTCGAGCAATGACTTGCACTTGTTGACCTTTTCTCTCGCTCGTTCGTCGCCCTGCGCCGCTGCACGGCCGTACCAACGAACGGCCTCGGCGAGATCGCATTCGACCCCCTCGCCATCCTCATACGCCACGCCGAGGTTATACTGTGCGACCATCTCGCCTTGCTCGGCTGCGAGGTGATATAGCTGCGCAGATTTGACGTGATCCTGCGCAACACCGAAACTCGTATCGTAACATCGCGCGAGATCCGTCTGAGCGGATGCGTTGCCCCTACCCGCTGCAAGTTTGAGCCAATGCACAGCCATCTCAGAGCAACTATCGCCAGATTTCATCAGATAGAACCCGAGCGCCGCCTGCGCCGTGAGCAGTCCGTGGTCGGCGGCGATGCGGGTTATGTGCACGGCTCCATCCCGGTCCACCGGAACGCCGACGCCGTGCCACATGCACCGCCCGAGTGCCACGCGCGCGACGTCGCATCCCTGACTGGCCGAGAGTTGGAACAGCCGTGCTGCCTCGGACCGGTCCTCCGGAACACCGCGCCCGTAGCTATAGCACCGTCCAAGATTATACTGCGCCTCTGCATGTCCTTGGTCGGAAGCACGGCGAAACCAAATCGTAGCGTTTTCGCAGTTTCTAGCTGTACCCTCGCCCTGTTCGTAGCACACGCCAAGGTTGTACTGCGCTTTCGCATGGCCCTGCTCGGCGGCGAGACGATACATCCGTGCGGCCGCGGCATGGTCCACCACAACCCCAATGCCATCGTCATACGCCACGCCGAGTTCGAATCGAGCATCCGCAAACCCCTGGTCCGCCGAGTGCTTTAACCAATACGTTGCCATGATAGAGTTGCGGACACCTGTCACCAATCCGGTGGCGTAGTACTGACTTAACTCGTATTGTGCCCGCGCATGGCCGCACGCCGCGGCGCGTGCGACCAGCGCGACGGACTCGCGCAAATTTGCCGACCGGATCAATTTGGCGAGATTGACCATGGCATCGTAATTGTCGTTCGCGATTGCGCGACGATACCACCTCTCCGCGGCAGTATAGTCCCGAGCTATTCCCGCACCCGTTTCGCAGCACAGTCCAACAGCGTATTGTGCAGCCGGGTTCCCCCTTTCGGCCTCTTGTAAAAGCTCCATCGAATACTTCGCTTCGGTTCCCGCCATTCCGTTTTCCGGACCAACTGGCAATTGGCGAAATTTATCCGGGTCGTTTTAATTTCAACGTATCTGTCTCCAACGTATTTTCGATCTGTTCCCCGTGTTCGCGCCCCCC